>OLNG01000024.1_pt1 | contig 149328 bp, 111 predicted proteins | sample 1643091 | NCBI WGS metagenome assembly OLNG01 (sample SAMEA3136661, study PRJEB25190) | human gut metagenome | biome: human gut; feature: human-associated habitat; material: faeces | place: Austria | collected 2013 | reverse complement strand
CAATAATCAGCGATAATATTATCCAAGATATTTTGCGAAAATATTTATATTCCTTGTCATTTAAAGGCTTTTCCGGTGTATCAAGCGGACAAAGAATGAATATTAAAGTAGCAAATACTAAAGATATACTAAGTAATGCAATTCTAATATCATACATTTTTGACAGCTTGATAAGCACTATACAGCATAAAATTGATAAAGTTGATAATATTTCGCATCTTGTTTCAGTCTTGGCATGAAAGCCACCGGCATATCTCCTTATAAACTGAAAAGCAATATAGAAGATAACGCTTTCGAGAAAACATTTGAATATTAAACCAAAGACGATTGCGAGAATTAAATACATTAAATGTGAAATAGATATAAACAATCCATAAATGTAAAGTTCTCGTTCGTCTTCAGTAATATTTCCTTTCGAAATGAGTTTGTCAATAATATGTGCTGATAAATTATTAATCATTATTCATATTACTGAACTTCTTCAAATCAACCGGAGCCTTTGGCTGATAGTACACAATACAACTTGTACTGTTAGCATTTCGCTTAAGTGATTTTTCAGCCACTGTTTTAATTGCTGTTGTGAAAATTTTCTTTTGAGATTTCATAATAAAATCCTCCTTTTATTTGATAATTGAATTTTATTTTATAATAACATCTAAGTCAATATTTAAGTCAAAAGTGTTAAAAATTTGGTATAACAAAACGATAATGCACATATAACAAGAATAATCTAATATTATTTGTAAAAATTCTTTTATAATTAGATTTTTCTATAATTACAAGTGTTATGTTGTTTAAATAATTGATAAAGTTACCTTGAGGTGATTTTATGACATATAAAGTTTTTCTAAAAGATTTAGGAAACAAACTTAAAATGCAACGAAAAAAATTAGGACTAACACAAAGTGAACTTGTCGAAAAAATAAATAAGGGATTAAATAAAAATGATGATTATTTATCTGATAAACAGATGTCAAGGGTTGAGTGTGGTGAAAACGCCACTAGATTAGATAAGTTTGTAAAATGGGCACTTGCATTGGGAAAAACTCCAGATTATTTTTTGTTAGGAATAGACTATGGTGATGATAGTAAAGATGGTAAAATACTTCAAATATGTGGATGCCTCAAAAATTGCAGTGATTCGGACATAGATACTGTATTAATGTTAGTGCAGGGGATGAACTCAAAGAATAATTAAATTTGACAAATTTATTTTCATATGGTATATAAAACATATCTAAACAATGATATGTTTTATATACTTATTTTTTTTGAAAAGAGGATGTTAATGAATATAGCAATATGTGATGACGATAAATCATTTAGAGATCTATTAGAAAAACATTTGAGAAATTATTTTAATGATAGAAATATATCACTTAATATTTTTCAATTTCCTTCTGGTGAAAAACTACTTGAAAATCAATTATTGTTTGATTTAGTTTTTTTGGATGTTGAAATGGGTAATATTAATGGAATCGATACAGGTAAAGAATTAAAACGTCGCAATCCACACAATATAATTTTTGTAATTACATCATATGATGGATATTTGGATGATGCGTTTCATATTAGAGCTTTTAGATTTTTATCTAAGCCGTTAGATATTGTAAGACTTTATAAAGCTTTGGATGATGCTGCCGAACTCATCAATAATGATATAATTGTTTTTTATGATGTGAAAAGTAGTTCTAATGTTCGAATTTACACAAATGATATTATTTATCTTGAAATTGAAAAAAAGAAAACAAAAATCGTAACTGTTGATAATATTTATTATTCAAATGAAAAAATTTCGGTATGGAAAAACCGTTTAAATGCTATTTCTTTTGTTTGTCCGCATTCTAGTTATGTTGCTAATTTAGATTATTCAGTATATCATACAAGAACGCTTTTAGTTTTGGCCAAACGAGATCTTGATGGAAAAATTATAGAAAAATACGAAATAAATATAGCACCTAAAAAACAAGCTGAAATTAAAAGATTGTTCTTTTATGTTTTGGAAAGAAGGTAATTTATGTTTTTTCAAATCTTTGCATATTTAACTGAAGCGATTATTGTGTATATGTATATAAGTCATATATATGAACCTAAGAAAAATAAATTAATATCGTTTATTACGATTTTAGTTTCTTATCTAATATTATTCTTTATATATAAAGCCCTTATAAATATAGAATTTGTAAATACAATAATAATTACACTAACTAACATAGTACTTATATATTTTTGTTTCAAAAGTTCATTTAAGTCATCTATTTTTCACGGAGTAATTTTATGTATTTTGCAAATAATATCGGAATTTCTAACCGCATACATAACTTCATTGATTTACAGTATATCTTTTCAAAACAGTATTGATAATCATTTTGAAATAGGAGTTGTTTTAAGTCGAATTCTATATTTCTTATTTAGTAACTTCCTTTCTAAAATTTCTGTTAAAGAAACTAATGTAAAAACTTGGGGAAAATGGTTTGCATTATCTTTATTACCTTTAAGTAGTATATATGTTATTATAGTAATGAAAATAATAACTGACAGTATTGCTCTCAAATCATATCAGAATATTCTTATAATTATATCTATTTCATTTCTTTTGGTTATCAATATCATTATCTATTTTGTTTATGAACAAGCCGAAAAAAACAATCAAAAATTATTGGAGTTGGAATTAACAAATCAAAAGAATGATATTGATATGCAATATCTTAATTTGATTGAAAAGAAAAATGAAACAATGAATGTAATGGCACATGATTATAAAAATCATATGATTGCCATAAGCAGTATGTCAAATCAAGCAGAAATTAAAAATTATATAGATAATATGCTTGGTGAAATTACTAAATACAATCAAATCGGCAAAACTAAAAATAAATTTCTTGATATCATATTAAGTAAATATATGGATATTTGCAATAGTAAAGGAATAGAATTTGAAACACATATACTGAATGATAATCTAAATTTTATAAATGATTTTGATTTATCAACATTATTTAATAATATTCTAGATAATGCTGTTGAAGCGGCATCGAAATCAACCGTCAAATTCATAAATTTGGAAATTGTTAATAGTTTAACTTTTCACCATAAAATAACAGTAATAAACAGTAGTGATATTGAACCAACAGGTAAAAACGGTGACTTAATTACAACCAAAAAAAATAAATCTATTCATGGATTTGGGACTAAAAGTATACGAAAGACAATAAAAAAATATCATGGAGAAATGGAATGGGAATATGATAAAGGATTAAAACAATTCAAATTGGTTATCTTATTTCCAGAAAATAAAATAGAATAAGGTTTAAGCTCTTGTATTAAAAATACGAGAGCTTTTTTGTTAAAATAAAATTCTAACTATATTAGAATTTCGATAATTTCGCCCTATTTTTGCATTATAACGGAATTAATATTGTTTTTTGTTATGTATGATTTAAAATGGAATTAAAAAAAGAAAATGTTTTTATTAATAAAGCTTTATTTAAATTTGTGATGAAAGAGGTGCTTGAAATGATTTAATATATTTATATTTCGGCATAAAAACAGAATAGTATTCAATAAAATAAAATTAAGGAGAATTAATATTATGAAAAAATCAAAAAGATTTGCAGCCTTATTTGCTGCTGTATTAATGGCTATTACAATGTTTACAGGTTCGATTTCTGCTTATGCTGCAGACCATTCTAAAACAGCCATTAAACCAAAAGGCATATATTCTAATTTAACTATTACAGGATGGCGTTCCGACAATTCTAAAACCAATATGTATGCAAAAACAACAGCTAATTACAGTACTTATAGACTTGCTGTAACTATGGTAGCAAGAAATGTTGATTCAAAGGGCAATCTCAAAAAGACCGGCGGAAATCCTGATAAAAGTAAGAATTTAACAAACAAATCACCCGAAGCAAATATTACAAGCGGAAGCGGCAACCATTTTACCAAAATAAACATTTATTATACCGGTTTAACCGATAGTAATCTTGACCATTGTGCTTATACCGAGTATCAAAAAACATTTTGACAGATAAAATATTAAATACAGCGATACATTAAGTATTTGCATATTGATATTTTATAGCAACAAAGCAGGCAAGAATTTTTTCTTGCCTGTTACTAAGGGGTAATTTCATGAAAAAATTAAAAATTATTATTCCTGCTATTCTTTTAATTATAGCAATAGGACTTTTATCAGCTTACTTTATTTACGGAAGTACACTTGTTGATATAACAAGTGATAAATCAATCAGCAATGCTTTGGCGACCGACCCGAACCAACCGATAACCATAATTAAAACTGCAAAAAACGGAAAATATTTTGGCATAATGTATTCAGACCCAAGTGATAATGATGAAACGTGTTATCATTTCAGATCTATGACAAAAGCCAAGCTATACAAAAACAAATACCATAATCTCGGAATATCTTCAACTGCTTATGTAATTGAGAATAATGATGATGAAGAAGATAAATTGACTAATGATACTTTAAATGATATTGATGAAAACACCAAAACCGTAGAATCGTTTCTTTACACGTTTGAAGGTGATACAATAAAGGATAAAAAGTGCAGCGTTTTTGAATACAATGATACAGGAGTTGCATTTGATGAAAACACAGAAGAAAAAGAAGTTACTGAAAAAATGCAAAAGCTTGCAGATTCATATAAAAAAATAGACGAGTTTGATTTACCGAATGAACAATTTTATATATTCCCGGAGGTTTATGAGCTATCGAAAAACGCTAATGGAATCTGCTTTGAAGTCGGCTCTGTTTCAGTAGACGAAATGAAAAGTCGAACAATGCAGCAGGCAAAAGACATTATTAAGGATTTAAAGGAAGAAAAGCAATGAAGAAAGTATGGAATATATCATGTATATGCATAGCTATTATAATTTTAATATCTTCATTAATGACAGGGTGTTCGTCTAAAAGCAATAAAATAAACACCGAGCAAAGCTCTGCTTCTTATGTTGAAAACGAGGATTTTCAATATTTTATTGATTCTTCGTCTGCTATTGCAAAAGCGGATAACGGATATTATTTTTTGAACAGTTTGAAATTATACTTTTTTGATACTGCCACAAAAGAAGCATATATTGTTTGCAATAAGCCTAACTGTGAGCATACTTCAAGTAAATGTACGGCATTCTTTCCTGCTTTTAATTATTATCCTTTCCAATTATCATACTTCAACAACAAGCTATATGTACTCGGTTGGGAAGAAGAAGGCAGTAATATGCGGCATAATTACATATATGAAGTGTCGCTTGATAATTTTAAAAGGAAAAAATCAACATATTTATTTGACGGCACAGACACAAGCTCTGTTTCGTTTATAATACACCGAGGATATATTTATTACCTCAAAGGCGGTGGCGCTAACATTAAAGAAACAACGGCGTGCTTGTTCAGAAAAAAAATCGGCAGCAAAAGCAAAAAGGATAAAGCAGAAGTTATCTATAAATTTAGCGGAATCGGTGCTGAGCTTAGTAATATTAAAGCAAGCGGCAACAATTTAATTTTAATGAATTCCTCTTTTAGCGACACAGACGGAAACGGTTATAAAACCTCATATACCCTGATTGATATCCATTCGCTGAAAGCAAGGCAGCTCAAAGACGATAAGGCATATTCTTTATTCGTAGACGGTGACTGTGCTTATTACGGCAACCGTACGGGAGAAGTCTATTGCATTAATCTTACCACAAATAAAGAAACTTCTTTTTGCAATATCGGCGTGCCGGCATATATTTCTGCTGACAGCAATTATGTTTACTTTGATAACCTGCAGTCAATTTATATTGATAAAATAGATGAAAAGGACAGAAAAATATTTGTCTATGACAAGTCAGGCAAATATGTAACTGAAATTACACCGAAAAATCCGAAGGATGACTGTTATTTCGGCGGTGATGATATGATGATATTTAAAGAAAATATTGACGGCGAAGCAGCAGAATCAAACGGTGCAAAGGGCTACTATGTGCTTGACAAATCGCAGTTAAAATCTCCTGACAAACAATTTATTGATATGGAATAATATTATGGAACTAATCAGAATATTTAAAAAGAAACACAGCAAAAAAATGTTCACATTTTTTCAAAAAATGACACTATATAATTGAGAAGTTATTTATTAAATAAAGCTTTATTTAAATTTTTGATGAAAGAGGTGTTTGAAATAATTAAATATCTTTGTGTTTCGGCATAAAAACAGAATAACATTCAATAAAATTAAGGAGAATTAATATTATGAAAAAACAAAAAGATTTGCAGCCTTATTTGCTGCTGTATTAATGGCTATTACAATGTTTACAGGTTCGATTTCTGCTTATGTAAAAAGTCCCAATTCTAAAACACTCGTATGCGGTTCTTACAAAGCGACTTGTTCATTGGTAACTGCAAATAAATATTCGGGTGCTGCAATAACGGATTCTGCAAGTAAGGACAAAAATAAAAATAAAATCAAATTTGACACCTTGTGTGCTACAATGTTCGGAACAAAAGTCGATAAAAACGGAGATAATCCTAAATATATAAGCAGTAGCGGTACACCTAAAAAAAATGCAACAACTGCTTCAGAAGGAATTCCTATACTTAAAGCATCGTCCGGATATTACTATGCAAAAATGGCAAGTGCTCACATAGCCAAAAAAAATGGTATTCAAAACGCAACAACATTGAACACATCATATTAAAAAACAGTATGCCGGTATTATTACCGGCATACTCAACAGAGGAAATTAATTTTACGGAGTATGTTTTATGAAACGAAATAAAAAGAGATTTATTATTTTTTTAATTTTCATAGTTTTTATTGGCGCTTGTGCAGCCGTGTATTTTGGTTATGGTTCAACGATGATTAATCCCGATAATGAACAATCAATAATAAATGTGTTATCTACTGATAAAAGTAATCCAATAAATATTCTTGCAACAAAGAAGTATGGCGACAGATTTCTTGTTTTATATACCGACCCTGTAAAGGTTAAGGAAAATGAGAACAGTTCTTGTTTTTCCACTTTTGTAAAAAATAAATTTTATAAGAACAGATATAGCGCTTCCAGCATAGGAACGGGTGACGGAACAGAAATACAGGTAGAGGGCACAGAACTCGAGGATGCTTCTTTGCAAAAAGACACAAGAGCTTTTGCTATTGCAAATGTAGCTACAGAAGAAACCAAATGCAGTATATTTGAAATTGACCCAGAAACCGGTCAATATATTAATAGGTTGGATATAATTGATGTTCCAAAAAATCAACCATACATTATTGTTAAAGAGTATAAAACCAAGTCAAAAAACAGTGTATTAATTGCGTATGACGGTATAGTAGAGTTAGAGCAATTGAATGCAGAATATTGATACGAAATCATTTAACCGGTTGAGCATTAAGAAAATCTAATTACGGTAAAAGTTTTTCATACTTATATATAGCGACATTTGGAACTATAGTAGACAAAATAAATAGGAGAACTATCGATGAAAAAAGTTTCAACACTAATTATTATTGTATTAAGTATTGTGCTGATCTTTGTATTCGGATATGTAGGTTACGGTTCAACAATGATAAATATTGAAAACGAAAAATCAATTATAAATCATTTATCAAGTAACAAAAACAATCCTATAAATATTCTCGCCACTCAAAAATACGGAAACAGTTTTTTGATTGTATATACCGATCCTGTCAAAACAAAAGAGAACAAGTATAGTTCTTATTTTTCCTGTTTCACAAAGCATAAGTTTTATAAAAACAGATATAAATATCAAGGCGGAACAACGGGAAAACAAACTGAAATAATGGTATCAGGAATAACACTTGATAACGAGATTGAACAAAACGGTACGGTTGTATATGCAATTGCTAATGTTGCTTCTGAAGAAACCAAATGCAGTATATTTGAGGCAGATAGCGAAACAGGCATTCCTATCAAAAGACTTGATGTAATTGATGTTTTGAAAGGTCAGCCGTATATTATCGTAAAGAAATACCAAATACAATCACCAAATAATATGTTGATTGCATACGATGGTGAAATTGAATTGAGTTTATTAACCGGAGAAGAAGAAAATGAGACGAATTAAAAAGATATTTGTGCTGTCAGCAATATTAATGATTTTTTCATTGCTTTGTTCTTGCTCAACAAATCAAATAAAAACAAATGTCAATCAGGATTCAAATAATTATATTGCAAATGAGGATTTTCAAAATTATATAAGTGAAATGTCATCTTTTGTTAAAGTAAAGGACGGATATTATTTTACAAGTGACGCTTTATTGTTTTATTACGATACTGAAAACAATCAGGCATACCCTGTTTGCAATAAAACGAATTGCACCCATTCTGATTCAAATTGCCAAGCATATTTGTCTCCTCTCAAATTTTATCCTGAAATGAGCATGTATTATTATGATAATGCATTGTATCTATTAGGTCGAGAAAAAAAGGTGCATCATCAGAAAGTGTTTATATTTATCAAATATCCCTTGAAAATTTCAAGCAAAAAAAGGCTGCATATTTATTTGATAGTGCAAGTAGCATATCGGTGGTTTGTATAATTCACCGAGGATATGTATATTTTTCATACGATGGCGGAGAAATGGAAGAAACAAAAGCTACACTGTATCGAACAAAATTAGGAGAGCTTAGCAAAAATTCACCGGAAAAGATTTTTGAATTTAACGGTATAGGAGCATCTATCGCAAGATTAAGTGCTTATGGAAATAAGCTTTTCTTTAACACATCATCATATAGTGACTTGCAAGGGAACGGATATGAAACTGTTCTAAATTGTATGGATATTCACACCTTAGAAAATAAAACCATTCCGCAACGTAAATATTCACATTTTGCAGATGAGGGAAAAGTTTATTATTTCAAAGATGAAAACACGGTAGCTTATTATGATTTAAGCAATCAAAAACATAAAATTTTTTGCAAAATTGATGGACCTTGCTACATATCTGCAGATGATAATTATATTTATTTTGATAATTTGCAATCCATTATTGTGGGCAATAGCAAAGAAAGTGACAGAAAAATATTTGTTTATGACAAATCTGGCAAATATGTAACTGAAATTACACCGAAAAATCCGAAAGATGACTGTTATTTCGGCGGTGATGATATGATGATATTTAAAGAAAATATTGACGGCGAAGCAGCAGAATCAAACGGTGCAAAGGGCTACTATGTGCTTGACAAATCGCAGTTAAAATCTCCTGACAAACAATTTATTGATATGGAATAATATTATGGAACTTATCAGAATATTTAAAAACAAAAAATTTATTGCAGCAGTAATTACATTACTGCTGCTTAATTGCGTTTCTTTTTATATAACACAGCAAAAAAGCCTTAGTGATTTTGGCATTAATATTGACACTTATTCGGCTACATTCAAGGATAATGCAGACATTTTTACCGAAGTCGACAAGAAGTCAATCATTGAAAAAAGCAATAAATTTGAAATTCTGAAAAGCTTTGCCGATAATAGCGAGGATAAAGCACAGCAAATTAAAGAATATCCTGATTTGTATCAGGAATATAAAAACAGTAATTATTCCTATGAAGAGCTTGCGGCACAAGCTGAGTTTTATTCTCATTTTGCGTATCAGCTTGAATATCAAAACGATTACCCTGCATACATAAAATCAATTCTTAAAAATGCTCAAAATTTATCATCAAAAAAGCTGTTTTCAAACAAAACTTCATATTCATATAAATCAATTCAAAAATCGGCAAATGATTTTTCAAAAAATAAAAATATCAAACTGTCTTTAGTTAATGATTTGCCTGTAAGTGCTGTTTTGAATTATCAAATCGGCGACTTCATTTTGATTTTAATTTGCGTGTTTATGGCAATATCTTTTGTGTCAGAAAAAAATGTTAATCTTTTGATCAATACCTGCAAAAACGGAAGACGGATATTGAAAATGAAGCAGCTTCCTATTTTGATTTTGTTTTCACTTTTCTTCTCTTTTGCAATTTATATATCCGAAATGCTCATATCTTTAAAGATATATGATGCTCCGATGAATTTATATGCTTTGATACAATCGACAGATATATTTTCCGACTGTATTTTACATATTAATTTTTTACAGTTATTTGCAATTCATATTTTATTTAAAGCAATTATCGCAAGTATGATTGCACTTGCAATATGGCTGTTCATTTCGCTTAGCAGCAATATTATTCTCGTAAGCGCAATTGCAGGTGTGATTACGTCGATTGAGCTGTTGCTTTACAAGAACATTTCTGCACAAAGTAATTTGTCAATTTTAAAGACTTTTAATATATTTTCACTTTTTGATTACAGAAGTATATCAGAATATAACTTAGTTTCCGTTTTTTCAAAACCTGTAAGAGCGGAAAAAGCTGTGTGGATAATTGTGCTGTTAATTATTTTTATTATATCGGCATTAATTTTAATCAGTGCAAATCGAAATTATCCTATAAAGTCGCCTAAAAAGGCATTTAGTATATTACACGTTCTTTTTGACAAATTATCCGAAATTTATGCAAAGCTTCAAAGTGTTATCTATGCCGGAAGATTTGAAACATTTAAAATAATGCATATCGGAAAAGGGCTTTTAGTAGTTATTGCCTTTCTCCTGATAATCGGATTTAATTTCAATACAAATCCTCTTGTTTTTTCGTCAACCGAGGCCTTTTTAAATGATTATTATGAAGAATACGGCGGCGAGCTAAGCGAAAAGGTTTATAAAAATATTGAAAAAATGCGATCTGAAGCAGATGCCGTTGAAAGCGAATACAATTTCAAAAGTGAGCAATATGCAAGCGGTGAAATTTCACTTGAGGAATACGAGCTTGCAGCAGCAAAGAACGAAGCGTATGATACACAGAGAAAAGCTGTTGATAAATTGACGGAGCAAATTGACAGAATAGAATCACTTTCCCAAAAAGGGATTAAGCCTGTGCTTGTTAATGAACTCGGGTATAATAATTTGTTTTACAGTCAAAGCAATCAAACACAAATCTTAATTTTGATATGTGCTGTTGTCATCTTGTTTTCATCTGTCTTTTCCATTGAAAAAGGCTCAAATATGCTCATACTCAATCATTGCTCAAAAAACGGCAGAAAACAGTTATATTTTAAAAAGATATTTACTGTTATTCCCAAAACCTTTATATTAACTTTAGTATCTTATTTATCGTTGATTTTACAAAATAATTATCTTTATAAGCTTGGCAATATGAATGCGAATATACATAATTTGGAATGTTTACAGGAGATTAATTTAAACCTCTCAATAGCAGAATATATAATTCTCAATTTTATATTTGAATTTATATTTGTAACAGTCGTTGGGTTAATTATCACTTCCCTCTCCGCATTTATGCCGCAGCTTGCAGTAATCATTATATCTGCTTGTTTGTTTATACTGCCGAGTGCACTTTATATGATAGATATCTATTCGGCAAAAGAAATATCAACATCATATCTGCTTAATTTTAATGCATTGATTTTAGATAAAGGCATCAGTATCGGAAGTTTCATTATGCATTATGCTTTAATCGTATTTTGCATTGTAATGCTTGTTTTATCTAACAGAAAATGGTGTTCAACTAAGGAAAGATAGCTATGAAAATTGAAATTAAAAATCTTACAAAAATATATGGAAATAATAAGGCTGTAAATGACCTAACGCTTACTCTCACCGACGGAATATACGGCATACTCGGTCCTAACGGCTCAGGTAAAACCACTCTGATAAATCTTCTAACCGACAATGTAAAAAGGACGTCGGGTGAAATTTTGATTAACAACAAGGATATAGTATCCTTAGGTGCAAAGTATCGTGATTTAATAGGATATATGCCGCAACAACAAGCACTGTATAATGATTTCAGCGCATATATGTATTTGAAATATATGTGTACTGTTAAAGGCATAAAGCACAATAACGAGCTTATTAGTGACATACTGAAAAAGGTTAATCTGTATGATGTGCGAAATGCAAAAGCGGGCAGTTTTTCAGGCGGAATGAAACAGAGGCTGCTGTTTGCACAAGCCTTGCTTAATGACCCAAAAATACTTATTCTTGATGAGCCGACTGCAGGACTTGACCCAAAGGAAAGAATTAATTTTCGTAATATGCTTGCCGAGCTCTCAAAGGATAAAATTATTCTTCTTGCAACACATATTGTGTCTGATATTGAATGTATTGCAGATGAAGTTATACTGCTGAAAAAAGGTAATCTTGTAAAAAAAGATACGCCTGAAGCCCTGATGAAAAGTGTATCTGATAAGGTATTTGAAATCAGAGGCACAAAGGAAGAACTGTTAGCTCTTCAGCATAATGTCGGACTTGGCAATATTATTCATGACCAAAACGGTATCTCTCTGAGAATTGTAACAGATAAACCTCATTACAGTTATATTCCTGTTAAGGATAATATTTCTCTTGAAGATGTTTATTTGTATTATTTTGAATATTTAAAATAATAATTTTTTGATGAAAGGAAAATAAAAAACAAAAATCACATTCTTGTAATTACAATAAATTTCTAGAAGAATATAAAACGTTATCAAAGGAAGAATTAATAAAAAAAGAGCAATGCGAAATGTATGAATACAATATAAACAAGCCCCTTCCTAATAATATCATTTCAATTCTTTCGGTAATAATATCGGTTTTTACTTTAGCTGTTTCTATTGTTAAAGAATTCAAGGCATCAGTTTTTATTGTAACAATAGTTATAAGTATTATTGCCTTAATATTAATCTTAGTTGTTTTTGGCATTAGCTTATCTTATACAATTAAAAGCAATAAAAAATCCAGAGTTCAATATGCAGAATATGAATTAAAAAAATCAATAATTGACAATTTGTTAGATGAAATTGAAAAGAATAAAACTCCTCAAAATTAAATTTTATTTGACATACCAAAAATTTCTGCTAATATAAGTTACACAATTAAATAACGATAACAGACAGGAAAAAGGCAACAGCCTAAACCCACGGTAGGTTAAAATACCGTTATCCTCATTTAAGTTTTGGTTTGTTCGTTAGGGATAAATTAACAAACCCGTCTTTGAATATCAAAGCCGTTACATAGAAATCAATTTAAGCGAAAGTAATGCTTTCGTTTGTTTTGGTATCTGTGTAACGGCTTTTTTATGTTTTGTTTAATTAAAGCCTTTCATATTAACTAATAAAATGAGGATGCTTTCTCAGCCCTCTGCAAGAGCCCACGACATCTTTGCAATCGTAAGATTGAAAGTGTCATAGTGGGTTACACACTTTCGAGTAAAGTGGAGTGTCATAAGAACCTGCCTGCGGCAGAACCTTGGCGGCGTGGCTTCGCCACTGGCTAATGCGGGTTACGCACTTTGAAAAAGTTGCGAAGTTTGGAAAGTATCACAAATGAAAGGAGGCAATTATGCCAAAGATGAATTACACCGTGGCAAGAGTACAAACCCGAACAAGAGACAGTATCGGTAAGTACGAACGCCACAACGAACGAAAAAACGAATACTATCAAAACACAAATGTTGATTTGAGCCAAACGCATAATAATGTGCATTTCAAGTCTTGTGGTGATATGACATACAACGAGTATCTTGATAAACTTGTTGCAGAAGGAAAAGTATCTTTGCGAGGGCTGAAAAAGGACGCAAAGGTGTTTGACGAAATGATACTTGATGTGAACACCGACTATTTTGAAGAGCACGGCGGATATGAATTTGCAAAAGAATTTTATGCCGAGGCATATCGGTTTGCCCAAAAGGTTTACGGCGAAGAGAATATCATATCGGCTGTTATGCACGCAGATGAATTGAATCTTGTAATGTCCGACGCTTTTTACAGACCTATCTATCACTACCATTTGCACATAGTCGCTTTGATTTGGTTTAAAAAGAATATGTACTTAAAGCCTCTTAACTTCATCAAGGAGATAGACAACACTACTTATGCAGTAAGAACATACTTCAATAGCAATACAAACGAAAACATAACCGAAAAGGTAGAAAGAATAATTTTAAAAAGATAAGAAATCCAAAAATCAACACTTTAAAGTGTTGAAGTATAAGCCGAGATATGATATATTAAGTTTACCTACAATTTATCATATCCGGCTGAGAAAGGAGAATTATGAATAAACAACCGGATAAAATCACAGCCTTGTATTGCCGTCTGTCCCGTGATGATGAGCAAGACGGAATATCGGGCAGTATAAAGAATCAGCAAGCTATCCTTGAAAAGTATGCAAAGGATAACGGCTTTAAAAACACAAGAGTATTTGTTGACGACGGATGGTCGGGCACAAATTTTGCAAGACCAGCCTTTACCGAGATAATGGAGCTAGCAAATCAAGGTAAAATCGGAACACTGATTGTCAAAGACCATTCAAGGCTTGGTCGTAACCGTTTGATTGTCGGTCAACTGTTGGAGGAAGGCTTTGACGAGTTAGGCATCAGATATATTGCAATAATGGATAATATCGACACGGCTAACGGATTAAGTGACCTTGTTCCTATGCAAGACCTCTTTAACGAATGGCACGCCAAAAACACAAGTCAAAAGGTACGCAATGTATTTAAGAACAAAGGCATGTCAGGCGTACCTTTAACTACCAACCCACCTTTCGGATATGAAAAAAATCCAAACGCTAAAAACGAATGGATTATTGATGAAGATGCGGCAAAAACAGTCAAAAGAATATTTGATTTATGTGTTAAAGGTTACGGACCGTCGCAAATTGCGAAAAAATTAAAAGCCGACAAGGTTTTAACTCCGACAGAATATTGGATAAGCATAGGCAGGAAATGCTCTAAACCACCGACTGTTCCGTATGGTTGGTGTTCCGATACCGTTGCAAGTATATTATCAAAGCAGGAATACTGTGGAGATACAATAAATTTCAGAACTACAACAAAATCATTCAAGAACAAAAAGAAAATCGAAAGACTTCAATCTGAGTGGCAGATATTTAAAAATACACACCCTGCCATTATTGAGCGAGAAGTATTCGATTTAGTTCAGGAATTACGCAAGCATCGCCGCAGACCTACAAGAAGCGGAATAGTCAGTCCGTTTTCAGGACTTCTATACTGTGCCGATTGTGGAGAAAAGCTTTATTACAGTGTTACCAACAATTACAAACGGGAACAAGCCTATTTCTTCTGCTCGTCTTATCGCAAAAATTCCGATGTATGTTCTGCTCACTATATCCGAGAAAAAGTAGTTGAGCGACTTGTTTTAGAGAGTATGCAACGAATACTTTTAAATGTTCAGGCATTTGAAAAGGAGTTTGCACGCAAGCAAATGGATTGCTACCAAGATGACAAGAAAAAAGAACTTGCAACCAAAAGAAAAGAGTTAAGCAAGTTTAAACAGCGTACAAGCGAGATAGACAACCTAATACAACGGCTTTATGAAGATAATGTAAGTGGTAAAATATCCGATGAGCGTTATGCAACCTTATCAATTTCATATGAAGAAGAACAAAAGCAGATTAAAGCTGAAATACCAAAGCTTGAATCCTTTCTTTCATCTGAAACCGATAAGTCGGAAAACTTACAAAAATTTATCAATAAAGTCAAGCAGATTACGGAGTTAAAGGAACTCACACCGGAACTCATTCACGAATTTATTGACAAAATCGTAGTCTATGCACCAAGATACCTTAATTCAAAACGAGTACAAGTTATCGACATTTACTACAACGGTGTAGGCATACTCAGAGAGCTTACACCCGAAGAAATGGAAAATGCGTTTCAACAACACCTGTCAAAACGCAAACAAAAAACGGCATAGCAAACGCTACACCGTTAAAAATCTAATACTTATTTTAAATTACAAAAGCCACCCATTGGGACACACCTTCCTTACGAAGGGTGCCCCAATGGGGTGCTGTTTTTTATTTCATATTTGATTATTTTACAAAATCTTGAGCAACTTGAGCAATATGCTCTGCCGAAAGACCAAACTGCTTAAGAAGTTCAACAGCAGGACCGCTGTGTCCAAATTCGTCGTTAATGCCGATACGTTTAACGGGAGTAGGGCAATTTTCGCTAAGGCAAGCGCAAACCGCCTCGCCAAGACCGCCGATAATGTTATGCTCCTCAACAGTGATAACTCTGCCGGTTTTCTTAGCCGATTTTATAACAAGCTCCTCGTCAAGCGGCTTGATTGTTGCAATATTGATAATTTCTGCGCTGATACCCTTAGCCTCAAGAGCCTTGCCTGCTTCAATCGCCTCGTTTACCATAAGGCCGTTTGCGATAATTGAAACGTCTGAGCCTTCTTTGATAACTTCGCCCTTGCCAATTTCAAATTTATAATCCTCACTGTGGAAAACAGGAACAGCAAGTCTGCCGAATCTGAGGTAAACAGGACCTTCATACTTATATGCTGCCTTTACAGCTTGCCTTGCCTCGATATCGTCAGCCGGGCAAATAACAACCATACCCGGAATTGAACGCATAAGCGCAAAGTCCTCGCAGCACTGGTGTGAAGCGCCGTCCTCACCAACTGAAATACCTGCATGTGTTGCGCCGATTTTAACATTAAGATGAGGATAACCGATTGTATTTCTAACCTGCTCAAATGCTCTGCCTGCGGCGAACATTGCAAAGCTTGAAGCAAATGGAACAAGCCCCATTGTGCTGAGTCCTGCGGCAACGCACATCATATTTGACTCTGCAATACCGCAGTTAAAATGACGGTCCGGATATGCTTTTTTGAAAATTCCTGTTTTTGTTGCTGCTGAGAGGTCAGCGTCCAATACTACAAGCTTGTCGGCACCTTCGCTTGCCAATTCCTTAAGCGCATTACCGTAGCTTTCACGTGTAGCTATTTTCTTAATTTCTGCCATAATTACGCCTCCTCAATTTCTGCAAGCTTTGCTTTAAGCTCGTTCATTGCAATTTCATATTCCTCATCGTTAGGTGCTTTGCCGTGCCAACCAACCTGATTTTCCATATATGACACGCCTAAGCCCTTAACTGTTTTCATAATAATACCGAAAGGCTTACCTGAGCCGATATTTTCATGGAAAGCATTAAATGCCTTTTCAAGCTCGTCAAAATCGTTGCCGTTAATTTTGATAACGTTTAGGCCGAAAGCTTCCATTTTCTTATCAATAGGCTCAGCGTTCATAACGTCCTCACACTTGCCGTCAATCTGAAGACCGTTTACGTCAACGATAACGCAAAGATTGTCAAGCTTATATTGGCTTGCAAACATCATAGCTTCCCAAACCTGACCTTCTTCTATCTCGCCGTCACCCAAAAGAGTGTAAACGTTGATATCCTTATCCAAATATTTAGCTCCCTTTGCCATACCTGCGGCAGCGCTGATACCCTGACCGAGAGAACCTGTTGACATATCAATTCCGGGAACGGTATTCATATTAGGATGGCCCTGAAGGTATGAGTCAATATGACGAAGTGTTTTTAAATCCTCAAACGGGAAAAATCCTTTAAGTGCAAGCGCACTGTAAAGACCGGGTGCGCAGTGACCTTTTGAAAGAACAAATCTGTCACGGTTTTCTGCTTTAGGGTTTTTAGGGTCAATGTTTTTCATCTCGGCAAAATATAAATATGCAAATAAATCAGCCGAGGAAAGACTTCCTCCCGGATGACCTGCTTTAGCCGAATGTGTGCCTTCGATAATGCCCATTCTTATTTTTGTGGCATTTAAAGAAAGCATTTTTTTAGTTTCTTTATTCATAACTTATAGCCTTTCTGCTTACAACGTAAGCTTTAAGTATAATATATAATATAAACCTCGCAAGGAGGGATTATATTAGAAATTCAATTATTTGTCCTGCTTGGTATAAAACGTATCAAGCACTAACTGCATAAGCTTATCCTTATCGGGATAAAACTCCGCATAAACAAAATCGGCATAATCTTTTTTCGTGCTTTCCTGCATATCGCCCTCAAGAGTTACGGTGTCGAAATTTGTAATACCCTTTGAAAGCATAAGAGATGCAAGATATGTTACATTGGAAAGCGAAAGATTAGTCGTGCTGTATTTGCTTGCGGTGTCATAAAGCCTTGTAACAACACTGAAATCTTGGGTAACGGCAGGAATAACCTGAGATGCAAAAGCCTTAACATATTGAACCTGCCTTGCGGTTCTGTTAAGAGAAGCATTTACAGTGTCCATATCTCTCTGCCTTACATATTTTTCAGTCATATCGCCCGTAAGCTTGATTTTGTCGCCTTTCTTAATTCCAATGTCTTTAAAATCATAAAGCGAATCAACGGTTACACCGCCGATTGAATCATTAATCGGAGCAATTCCGTTAAGGTCAAGCGCAAAATATTTGGTGATAGGCACATCATAAAGAATACGGCTGATTGAATTTGCGGTATTCTCTGCTGATTTTGCCTTGCCGTCGCCGTAAGCGTAACTTAAGCAAAGCTGCATTTTTTCACTTCTGAGGAAAATTCCGCTTTCACTGTAAAGGTCAACGTCAACCATAGTGTCACGTGGAATGGCAATTGCCTTTGCTTTGCCTGTTTTTGTATTGATTGTAAGCAAAATATCAGCGTCGCTCTGCCCGCCTGTGCCTACGCTTCCGTTGTCAAGACCTAAATCACGCTTGTCAACACCCATAAATGCAATTGCGATAACGTCGCTGTTATAAACATATTTATTGCCGTTATATTCAATTGTTTCCTGATAATTTGTTTGGTCAGGAACGTTTTTAAGCTCATTCTTACCTCTTGATTCAAGAAAAGCAAATGTGCCGACAAATGCAAGGATTACCGCTAAAATTATTGCAAGTGCCGAAATTCCGATTTTTGCCGGAATACTCATTTTTTTCTTGTGATGACGGTGGTGTGAAGAATGATGATTTGAGGAATGATGACTTGAAGAATGGGAATGATGCGAGCCGTCAGTGTGATGGTGTGAGGAGTGATGATGCTCGCTTGAATGATGACTGCCTGATGAGTGATGATGTTCACCTGATGAGCTGTACGCCGAACGATGAATTTCGCTTTCGCTTTTCGGAGTAATTTCAAAATCCGACTTTTGCGCCGTGTTCTCTTTTTTCTCCGTTGTCGGTACGTTTTCGCCAAACGAAAAATCAATTTTTTCTCCTTCGTCACTCGAATTTAACGTTTCTTCTATTTCATTTTTTATTTCTTCGCTGATTTGCTCCTTTTTAGGCAAAACGCTTTCACTTGCTTTGCTTTCCGAAGCCAAAATATCATCAAGAATATTGTCTAAATTAGGGTCAATTGGTTTTTTCATCTTTTACTAATTCTCCGCAAACTAAATATCTACTGCTTTTTTGGTTTGTAATACATGTTGAAAGAACAACGATTTTACTGTTAATTCCAAGCGGTTTATCAAGCTGTGTTCTCACATTTTTAAGGCTTGATGACGGGTTTTGAATTGTATCCTGCCACTGCTTGATTGATTCTTCCTTGTTAAAGTCAAAGCTGTTAAGTATATGACGGTTGTCATATTTAAAGGCTGAAATAATTTGATATGTAAGCCTTCTTTCAGGGGTATAAATGTAAAAATATGGGTGAGAATTAAAGAAATCCTCTTTTTCAAAATAATGAAGTGTTGTAAAAAAAGTGTCCGAATATCCGTTATGCCCGTAAATCACGGTCACAAAATCGTTGAAATCCTTGCTGTTGGCAGCCTCGGTATAAACCGCACCGCTTGCCGACCACGATTTGTCCTCCGCCTTATGCCTCAAATAAAAAGCGTCGTCTGTCTTGCTTTGCACAATGGGATAATCAACCTTTGTGCCGTCTATTTTTATATAAGCATAAATTTCGCTGTTCTTCTTTTTAAGAGATTTGAAATCTATCGGGTTTTCAACTTTGCTCTCAACGCTTTGAGATGCAGTTGTGTTTACAGTGCCGCTTTGCGATGGCGTTTCGTTTCTCTTTTGCAGATATGAGCCGCCGAAATAAACACCGACAAAAATCAGCACGAAAACAACTAAAAATATTACAATCAGCTTGATATTCTTTTTTTTCTTGTTATTAAGTTCATTTTCTTTTGCATTTTCATTATCGTTCATTTTAATCACCGAGTAATCTCATTTTAAAACAAGTATAGTATATCATAAATTAAATAAAAATAATATAGTAATAATGTAAATTTATATTATTTTTATTACAACAAAATAAAAAACCTGCTTGCAAAAGCAAACAGGTTAATTACATGAATATTAATTAGTCATTTTCTTTCTTCTTTGTAGCTGCTAAAACTGCAATACCTGCACCTGCTGCTGCAATTGCACCTGCCATAACAGCACTTGATGCACCTGTTGCAGGAGATTTTGAAGAAGAATTCTTCTTAGGCTCTGTAGCCTTTGTTGTGTCTTTTTCAGTTGCTTGTGTAGCATCATCTGCAAATTCAACAACTGCGTTTACAACAACTGAACCGTTGTTCCAAGAAGTGATAGCCTTCTGAGAAATGAATGTGATAGTCTGTGAACCGTCAGCATTCAAAACCTTTGTATAATCTGTGCCTTCAGCAAGACCGAGTGCTGAAAGGTTATCTGTCCAGCTCTTGAAAGTGCCTTCGCCATTATAAGTGAAAGTAACTGACTTCTTAGTCTGAGCATTTACACTGTAAGTAACGCCCTGTCTTGTTTCACCGTTTACTGTAGTTTGAGCTTTGCCCTCTTCAAGAGTAGCTGCTGTAGGGCTGCTTACGTTAGCTGCCATAGCTGGAACGGTTACTGCAAACATAGATACAGCCATCATAGCTGCAATAACTAATGAAATGATTTTTTTCATAATTAATACACCTCAATCTAAATAATACAATTGTATCGGGATTTTAGACAATTATAACATTATCTTACCCAAAAGTAAAGCGTTTTTTAAAATTTATTGTATAAAATTATATATACACAAGGTATTGCGATACATGCTTTTTGCTTAGGATATATGTTGTATTTACATTAACCCTTTAAAAATAAAATTCATTGTGTTATACTGTTTATATTAACAAAGTCGAGGAAAATTTTATGCACGATAAATACAAAATCAGTATCAGAAAAAATTATGACTTATTGCTTGCACCGTTCATAACGGCGGCAATACTTCTTGCCTGTTTTATAATTGGAAAAATATATCCTTTCGGAAGCAATAATGTTGAATACTATGATATGGCGCAGGGGATTATACCTAATTTTTATCATATTTGGGATGCATTGCACACTAAGGATACGGCGCTTTGCTTTAATTGGTATTCGGGCTTAGGTGTTAACGATACGGCAAACGCTTCGCTGTCTGTATTTTGGATTGCGCTTCTTGTTTTGCCAAGGCGCTTTGTGGGAAAAGCGATGGGTCTTTATGTCATAATGACTTTTTCGCTTTCGGCTTTCACCTCTGCGATTTTTTTAAAAAAAGCAACTAAAGCCAAACCGTTTATGACAACTCTTTTGTCAATTTGCTATGCCTTTTGCGGCTTTTCCGTTATGTATTACACGAATGCATGGCAGGATACCGTTTTGCTTTTTCCTCTTTATATGCTCGCATGGTATGCGCTTATGAAAAAAGGCAAAATTTTGCCTTATGTATTAATGACGGTGCTTAATGTGCTTTGCGGATACTATGTTTTTATTTTGCTTGTTTTTTACGTTTTCTTTATGAGCTTTTTGTATATTAAAACAATAGACAATAAAGAAAACAGAAAAAGACGTGCCTTTGAACTCGGACTTTCAACCGCTTTGGGCTTTGGGTTATCCGGTGTTGTTCTTTTGCCTAAGCTTTCGCAAACTCTTTCAAGCGAAAGATTTTTGAGCGAAACGGGTTTTGATTTTTCACAAATCGTAAAACAGTATCTTGAAATCGTAAAAACTTATGTTTGCAAGAGTGACGATAAATGGGCAATGCTGTTTTGCGTTTCTTTACCGCTTGCCATAATGATTTTGGGTATAATTAAAAACAGAAAAAACAAGAAAATCAATATCTTTTTTGTGCTTAATATTTTGCTTCTTGCCGTGCTTATCGTTTGTGAGGGTGCCAATGCGTTAATGCATTTCGGCGATTATAAATATTTTCCTATGAGAATGGGTTATGCGCTTGCATTTTCGTTTGTTTGGGCAGCAGGATATTATTCAAAATATTTAAAATTAAATAAGCTGAATTTTAACGAAAAAACAGGGAAAAACGCTTTACTTGTTTTATTCAATTTTGTTTTGTTTGTTTGCCTTACGGTATTAACGTATTTTGTGCTTAAAAAGCTTGACGGCGCTTATGAATTTAAGTATTCCGTGCTTTATGCAATGCCTGTTTTGATATTAATTTATCTTGTTATTTTTTGCAGTAAAAACAAGGTGGTTGATTACAAAACGGCGCTTTCGCTTGTGCTTGCCGAAACGCTTGCTTTGAGTGTAATTTTTATTCCTTATTGGCAGACGGATATGCTTGAAAAAGAGCATAATCCTCAGTATATTTCAACGTCGCAATCGCTTGTCAAAAAGCTTGATATCGAAACTTCAAAAACAGACAGAATTAAAACCGTAGGCACTACTTTAAACTGCAATTACGGCACAATTATGCAAAGAGCAACGCTTGCCGATTGGACTCATCTTATTCCGTCAGATATTCAAAGCTCGCTTATTTCACTTGGCTACAGCAGTGAATACACACGCCTTCATGACAGCGGAGGAACTGCTTTTACTGATGCGATTTTGGGCATTAAAAATGTTCTTTCAGTTAAAAGCGAAAGCCCGGAGCTTTACGATAAAATTTCCAAGAAAAAAGGGTATAATTACTATAAGTGCAAATATACCTTGCCTTATGCAATGGCTGTTGATAAGAGCATTTTGGATATTAAGGTTGAAAATGCAAATTGGATGGAACTTAACAATCAGCTTTATAAATCCCTTACCTCGACTGATGAAAATATAGTTGAAAACGGAAATCTTGCACTTAAATCAAAGACGGATGAAACGGAAATTTATACCTTTAAATCAAAAAAGGGCAATATTTCCTATTTTAAGCTTGACGGTGCGGGCGGAGTAAGGATTTACGTTGACGGTAAGGCTTTAAGAATACCGTCGATTGACAGGGAAAAAGCAAAAAAATATCCCGGCAGATTTAACAGAAATCTTATTTGCCTCGGCGATTTGGGGGATAAAGAGGTCGAAATAAGGCTTGAGCTTAAAGAGGGCAAGTATCAAGACCAAAAGAATTTCAGGAAAAACAATCTCGGCGACGATGATATAAGAAATAAAAATTTCGGCGTTGAAATTGGTCTTATGAGCCTTGAAAAGCTTCAAAAGGTTTGCGATATGTATAACAATTTTGGCGACGTTTCGGCTCATAATTATTCGCTTGATATTAAGAATGTAAAGGCTGAAAACAAAGATAAAGTATTGCTGATTCCTTTGCAATATAACGGCTGCTGGAGTGCCGACGTAAACGGTAAAAATGCCGAAGTCAGAAGTGTTATGTCGCTTTTGACTGCGGTTGAATTAAACGGCGAAAGCAATAATATTTCAATGAAATTTATTCCGACAGGCTTTAAAACAGGCGTGATAATAAGTGTTGTAAGCGCCGTGCTTTTTGCTGTTGTTTTGATTCTTAGAAGAAAAGAAAGGCTTGCTCCAAAGGCACTTTGCTCGTTTGTTTATGTGCTTTATTCATTGGCGTTTTGCATTGCAGGCATTGCGGTTTACATTATTCCTTTTGCTTTTTTGATTTATCACAAGCTTTTTTAAATGATTTGTAAAAGCGCCGAATATGCTCGATTTTTGCAGAACGAAAAATATTTTTGTTGCAAAGAGTATGTCTATATGTTAAACTGTAAATGGTTTATTATAATAATATGTCAGAATATATATTTTTTATTCGGCATAAACATAACGGAGGTTAAAAATGAAAGTAGTAATTCTTGCAGGCGGATACGGTACCCGCATCAGCGAAGAAAGCCAAAACAAGCCGAAGCCTATGATTGAGCTCGGTGGCTATCCTATCCTTTGGCATATTATGAAAACTTATTCCCATTACGGATATAACGAATTTGTAATTTGCGCAGGCTATAAGCAATATGCAATTAAAGAATATTTTGCTAACTATTTTCTTCATTGCTCAGATGTTACATTTGATTTTACCGCATCTAATAAAATGACTGTTCACAGCGAGCATGCAGAGCCTTGGAAGGTTACTGTTGTCGATACCGGCCTTGATACAATGACAGGCGGCAGAGTAAAGCGTATTCAGCCTTATATCGGCGATGAGCCTTTTATGCTTACTTACGGCGACGGCGTTGCAGACGTTGATATTAACAAGCTTGTTGAATTTCATAAGGAACACGGCCATATTGCAACTATGACTGCTGTTTCGGTAGGTCAGCGTTTTGGCTGCCTCGGTATTGAGGACGACCTTACCATTTCTTCGTTCAGAGAAAAGAGCGATATGGACGGCAGCCGCATCAATGCGGGCTTTATGGTGCTTGAACCTAAGATTTTCGATTTTATCGAGGGCGATTCAACAGTATTTGAAAAGGCTCCTCTTGAAACAGTTGCTTCTATGGGCGAGCTTGACGCATATATTCATAACGGTTTTTGGAAGCCTATGGATACCCTGAGAGAGAAGATGCAGCTTGAAGAAATGTGGGCAAACGGCACTGCTCCGTGGAAGGTTTGGTAAAAAATATGGATTTATCGTTTTATAAAGGAAAAAAAGTGCTTGTAACAGGTCATACGGGCTTTAAAGGCTCTTGGCTTTGCAAAATTCTTGTAAATGCCGGCGCAAATGTAGTAGGTTATTCAATTGACCCGCCTACAAATCCGAGTCTTTTTGAACTTTCGGGTATTAAAAATGAAATGACGTCATATATTGCGGACATTCGTGACCTTGATAAGCTTAAAGAAGTTTTTGAAAAGGAGCAGCCGGAACTTGTGTTCCACCTTGCCGCTCAGCCGATTGTTCGTGACAGCTATAAAATGCCTGTTTACACTTATGAAACCAACGTAATGGGCACTGTAAATATTTGCGAGTGTGTAAGGCTTTTTGATTGCGTTAAGTCTTTCCTTAATATCACGACGGACAAGGTTTATGAAAATCAGGAAACTAACGTTGCTTTTACAGAGGATATGCCGCTTGACGGATATGACCCTTATTCAAACAGTAAATCTTGCTCTGAGCTTGTTACTCACAGCTATAAAAAGTCATTTTTTACCGACGGTCGTGTTGCTGTTTCTACTTCAAGGGCAGGTAATGTTATCGGTGGCGGTGACTTTGCAAATGACAGAATTATTCCCGATTGTGTAAGGGCGGTTGAAAAAGGCGATACTATTATTGTTCGTAATCCTAATTCGACAAGACCTTATCAGCACGTGCTTGAGCCGCTTAAAATTTATCTTATGATAGTTGAGGCTCAATATAAAAATCATGAGCTTGAGGGTTATTATAACGTAGGTCCTAATGATTGCGATTGCAGAACTACGGGTGAGCTTGTTACTCTTTTCTGCAAGCTTTGGGGCGACGGTGCAAGCTGGAAGGATGTAAGCGAGGCTAATGCGCCTCACGAGGCTAACTTTTTAAGGCTTGATACAACTAAGGTTAAAACAGTTTTCGGCTGGCAGCCACGCTGGAGCGTTGAAGAGGCAGTTGAAAAGATTGTTGAATGGACCAAAGTATATTTTGACGGCGGAGATATTTCCGCTATTATGGATAAACAAATTAATGAATTTTTTGAATTGGAGGACTGACTGAATGTTAGAAAATAAGACAGAGGAACAGGCAAAAGAAGAAATACTTGCAATGGTTGCGGAATACTGCGACAAATTTAAGGCAAAACCGCCATATAAAGAGGGCGACAGAATCCCTTATGCAAGCCGTGTGTTTGATAATAAAGAAATGACAAATCTTGTTGACTCGGCTCTTGAGTTTTGGCTTACAGCCGGCAGATATTGCGATAAGTTTGAAAAGGACTTCGGCAAATATCTCGGCGTTAAATATGTTTCACTTGTAAACTCAGGCTCATCTGCAAACCTTCTTGCTTTTGCAACGCTTACTTCGCCGCTTCTCGGTGACAGAAGAGTAAACAGAGGCGATGAGGTTATTACTGTAGCAGCAGGATTCCCTACAACTGTAGCTCCTATTATTCAGTACGGCGCAGTTCCTGTATTTGTTGATTTAACAATTCCGCAGTATAATATCGACGCTTCACAGCTTGAAGCAGCACTCAGCGATAAAACCAAGGCAGTTATGATTGCTCATACACTCGGCAATCCTTTTGACCTTCAGGCTGTTAAGGATTTTTGTACTAAGCATAACCTTTGGCTTATTGAGGATAACTGCGACGCACTCGGCAGTAAATATGTAATTGACGGCGAGGAAAAATTCACCGGTACAATCGGCGATATCGGCACATCAAGTTTCTATCCTCCACACCATATGACAATGGGTGAGGGCGGTGCTGTTTATACTAACGACCCGCTTCTTAACAAGATTGCACGCTCAATGCGTGATTGGGGACGTGATTGCGTTTGCCCGTCAGGTATGGACAACCTTTGCGGTCACCGTTTTGATAAGCAATACGGTGAGCTTCCTCTCGGCTATGACCATAAGTATGTATATTCACACTTTGGATTTAACCTTAAGGCAACTGAAATGCAGGCAGCAGTAGGCTGTGCTCAGCTTGAAAAATTCCCTTCATTTGTTGAAAGAAGACGCCATAATTTTGACAGACTTCATAAGGCTCTTGAAGCTGTTTCAGACAAGCTTATTCTTCCTGTTCCTGCCCAAAACAGCACTCCTTCATGGTTCGGTTTCCTTATCACTTGTAAAGAGGGCACCTCTAAAAATACAGTAGTTCAGTATTGCGAGGACCACGGCGTTCAAACAAGAATGCTTTTCGCAGGCAATATTACAAAGCAGCCTGTATTTGACGAAATGAGAAAGTCGGGTAAGGGTTACAGAGTAATCGGCGACCTTTCGGTTACAGACAGCATTATGAACAATACTTTCTGGATTGGTGTATATCCGGGAATGACTGACGAAATGATTGATTATATGGCTAAAACAATTATTGAGGCAGTAAATCTTTAATTTAAATGTTTTTAAGCAAGGCTTTGCCCTCTTTATTTTTAAAATTTTGAGGGTAAGGCTTGCTTTTGTGAATGGAGATTTTATTTAATTTCTTATCGCCATAATAAATAATGACATAAGGGAGAATTTATGTAATGAAAATTAAAGTAGCAAATTATATTTCGCAGTTTCTTGTTGACCACGGCGTAACCGACGCTTTTTCGGTTGTCGGCGGCGGTGCAATGCATTTGAATGATGCTTTCGGCCATCAGGAAGGCTTGCACACCACATACAATCATCACGAGCAGGCTTGCGCAATTGCCGCAGAGGCTTATGCAAGGCTTGAAAATAAAATTGCGCTTGTTTGCGTAACATCGGGTCCCGGCGGAATTAACGCTCTTACCGGTGTTTGCGGCGGTTGGCTTGATTCGATTCCTATGTTTATAGTTTCGGGTCAGGTAAAATATACAACTACTTCCCGCTATGCTAAAACTTTAAATCCTGAAATTAACCTGCGTTCGCTCGGCGACCAGGAGTATGATATAGTTAAATCTGTTGAGCCTATGACTAAGTATGCGGTTATGATTGAAGACCCTATGGATATCCGCTATGCTTGCGAAAAGGCTTGGCACCTTGCAACAACAGGCAGACCGGGCCCTGTTTGGCTTGATGTTCCTGTTGATATTCAGGGTACTGTTATTGAAACAGATGACCTTGTTAAGACTTACAATGCATCAGAGGATGATGCTCTTCTTCCGCCGCACGTGGCTGACAGCGAGGTTGAGTATGTTCTTGACGAAATAAGAAAAGCCGAAAGACCGGTTATTTATGCCGGCGGCGGTATTCGTCTTTCAGGCGGATATAACGAATTTAAAAAAGCAATCAGAAAGCTCAATGTTCCTATTGTAACATATTGGAACAGTGTTGACCTTATTGAAAATGATGACGAGCTTTATGTCGGCAGGGGCGGCAATATGGGTGACCGTCCCGGCAACTTTGCTGTGCAAAATTCAGACCTTGTTATCGCTATCGGCACAAGAATTTCTATTCGTCAGGTCGGCTACGGCTATGATACCTGGGCAAGAGAAGCTAAGGTTATTATGGTTGATATTGATAAATCGGAAATGATGAAGCATACTCTCCACGTTGATAAGGCTGTTTGGGCAGACGCTAAAGATTTTCTTGAAAAAGTTAATGAAATCGCTGAAGATAAAGTATTTACTAATCAAAAATGGCTTGATATTTGCCAAAATTGGAAGCATAAATATCCTGTAACTCTTGACAGGCATTGGAATAACGGCGGCGAATTTGCAAATGTATTTGCATTTATTAAGTATTTGAGTGACCAACTTCCTGAGGAAAGTTATACCGCAGTATCAAACGGCGCTTGTTGCGTGGTAGGCCACCAAAACTATACTATGAAAAGCGGCACAAGATTTATTATTAACAGTGCAATTGCAAGTATGGGATATGGCTTGCCTGCCGCTATCGGTCTTTGTGTTGCCGACGGAAGAAAAGATACAATATGCCTTGAGGGCGACGGCTCTATTATGATGAATCTTCAAGAGCTTCAGACTGTTGTTACAAACAATCTTCCGATTAAGATTTTCCTTATTAATAATCAGGGATATCATTCAATCAGGCTTACTCAAAATAACATTTTTTCAGAGCATACTAAAGTCGGTATCGGTCCTGAATCGCACGACCTTTCATTCCCTGAATTTTCAAAGATTGCCGAGGCTTTCGGCTTCCCTTATTACAGCGCTCATAATAATGACGATATGAAAAAAGTTGTTGATGAAGTGCTTGCAAAACCTGGATTTGCATTTTGCGAAATATTTACGGATACAATTCAGGTTTGGGAGCCTAAGAGCAGCGCAAGAAGGCTTGACGACGGAACGATTGTAAGCCCTCCGCTTGAGGACCTTGCACCGTTCTTACCACGTGAGGAACTCAGGGAAAATCTTTATATTAAGCCTCTTGATGATGAATAAAAAACGGTAGGGAATTTTTATGTTAATTAAAATTGCGGCGTGGTGCTGGCATATAATCAAAGTGATTATGGATTGGTGCCGCAGAGTATTTACTAAAATTACAAAGGTTGAAATTAAGGATGACGTTTGGAACGGTTTTGTTCAGTTCGTTAAATTCGGGCTTGTCGGCCTTTCAAATACAGTCATTTCGTATGCAACCTATTATGTTCTTGTCCCTTTCCACGTTAATAAATATGTGGCAAGTGTAATCGGCTTTATTTTGAGCGTGGCTAATGCGTTTTATTGGAACAACAGCTACGTTTTCAAAAAGGAGGACCAGGAGCAGCGCTCGCCTTTGCAGGCTTTTATCAAGCTTTTCCTCTCGTATGCGGGAACGGGCTTGGTGCTTCATAATATTCTCCTTTGGTTCTTTACTTCGATTTGCCATATAAGCGATTATGTCGCTCCGATTCTTAATCTTTTGATTACAATTCCGCTTAACTTCGTGCTTAATAAATTTTGGGCATTCAGAGCTAAGAAAAAAGAAGAAAACGAAAGTGAATAAATTGTGTTGAATTCATTGTTAAAAAAAGAACAGTATAGAGATAAAATGATATACATTTACTCTTTATACTACAGTGTGATTTGCTGCGTTTTTATCGGATATTTATTATCATTTGTTCCTAATAATGTTGACTTGGCTCAATATAAACAAATTATAATACCGGAAGTTCTTGCCGAGTGCAAACCGGAGAGAGCGGAAAATTTGCAATACTATTTGCTTACAATTTTGTTTCCGGTGTTATATCTTTGCTTTATTTTTGTGTTTAGAAAAATAAGCAAGAAAAGCCCTATGATGTTTACTGAAAAGAAGTATTCGATTTGGGAATTTGTTTCTGTTTTTATTGTAGGTATACTCATAATATTGGTTTTGAAAAAATCCGATACGCCGTATGATTATATAAACAATTATTATTGCTACGGTTATGGATTACCGGTTTGGTTATTGTCGGCATTGTTGATTGTTTTTCCTCTTTGGCTTGGAGATAAAACACGGCGCAAAACGCTTTGCGGTATTATATATTGGATGTTGGCAGCAGCAATTCTTGTTTTTGCATTTGTAAGGATTTCGTCAAAAAACTATATGGCAACCGACGATTATTATCTTACCCATCATTACTATGCTTGGTGGTATCCGATATTTAAGGTAAGTACCGGGCAAACAATAGGCATTGATTTTAATAATATATATGGATTTTATCCGTATATTTGCGTCGGAGTTTTGAAATTACTCGGCGGCGCAAATCAAGAAAATGCCGCAATTCTAATTGCTTCTTTGTTAGTAATAATCGGTTTTTGCTATTATCTTTTTTCATTTGTTTTCTTTAAAAATAAGATTTTAGCATTTATTGCCGCTACAGGTGCTTGTTTTCTTGCACCGTTTGATTTATTTAAAAACAGATTTTATATTCAGTATTTCCCGACAAGAGCAATCGTTCCTGCCGTGGCAATGATTATGATTTCTGTTGATTATATTCTAAAAAATAATAAAGCAAAATCTTTCTTCAGATTTTTTGCATGCCTTGTGTTTGCTTTCGGCCTTTTTTGGAATTTTGAAAGCGGCATTATCGGCGTAATCGTTTGGGCAGGCTATATTATACTTGAAAAGGCTTTTGACTATGGGTTTGACAGCAAAAATCTTTGGATAGCAATAGCCAAAGCGATTGTAACATCTGTGCTTTCAATTGCCGTGTTCTTGATAACGGTTGAAATAATTACTTATCAAAGAGCAGGCAAATTAATCGGCAAGGATGAAATATTTTTCGGAATATTAACCTTTGAGGGCAAAGGATTTTTCCTTTTGCCGATAACATTCGGCGTTTGGATTCTTATTATAATTTCGTTTGTAAGCGCACTTAATATGTTGTTGCCTAAATTGGCACTTGCCGCAGAAAAAGGTAAAAAGTTTGACGGTGACAGGCAAAATTTGACTGCTTTGTTTACGCTGGCTATTATTGGATTTGGCGCTTTTTCGTATTTTGTCGGCAGAAGCTACCCTACAAATGTATTTGTGCTCATATATGTTAGTGTTTTGATAGTCGCTTTGCTTATTGAAGCTTATTATCCTCAACTTAAAGAGCAAATCACTTTGCTTAAAGTTAAGAATAGCAACCGTAAGCTTTCGGCAGCTCACGCAGTATCAATTTCATCTAAAATTATTATTTGTATGCTTGTTTTGGGCTTTTCAACGTCTAATGCGGCTATGATAATGCTTGATTCGTTAAAAAACGGTGCGAACTCAGCATTTGATAACTATTGGGTGTCCGACACGAAAAAAGACCCTGATTACACAAGAATAAACGAACTTGCCGGCGAAATTAAAACGTGGTCAGAAAAAGAAAATGACGGAAAAAATCCGAGATTATTGATTTATTGGGCTGCTTTTGTTAATGAAATCAATCATGAAAAAACTAATTATTCAGCGTGCGAGCAAATAGATTGGTTTTATTATGATAATGTTAAAACTTATGTTGATTGCATTAATGATGATAAGACGCAGGCGTTTGTTATTGACACTCAGGCACTTTCCAAAATAAGTGAATGTTGCCCTGATTATTGGCAGGAAGCCGTGAAAAATTACAGGCTTGCCAAAGTTATAAAATGGGATGATATTTCGGCACCGGGTGAGCAAGAATATTACATTTTCGTGCCGATTCAAAAATAACACCCCATACGGAGAGATATATGAAAAAAGCTATTGTCACGGGTGCAACCGGCGCTGTCGGTACGGCACTTGTTAATAAACTTATAAGCCAGGGGGTTGAAACCCTTGTCCTTGTTCGCAAGGGCGGCAGGGTTAATAAAATTCCTTCAAACCCTCTTGTTAAAATTGCATATTGCTCGCTTGATGAAATGGCGGATTTTCAAAATGAAAATGATGAAAAATATGATGCTTTCTTTCATCTTGCGTGGGCAGGCCCTTACGGTAAGGATAGGGACAATATGTTCTTGCAATCTAATAATATTAAAAACGAGCTTGAAGCGGTTAAGCTTGCAAAAAGATTTGGCTGTGATGTTTTCGTAGGCGCAGGCAGTCAGGCTGAAAACGGCAGGCTTGAAAACGGGCAAAAGGTTGCTCCCGATTCTCCTACCAATCCTAATAACGGCTACGGCATTGCTAAGCTTGCAGCAGGCAAAATGAGTAGGATTCTTTGCTCTCAGCTCGGTATAAGGCATATTTGGTGCAGAATTTTGTCTGCTTACGGCCCCGGTGACGGTGCGCATACTATGGTTATGAGCACGATTATTAAATTTTTAAACGGTGAGGATTGCGACTTTACCCCCGGCGAGCAGCAGTGGGATTTCCTTTATAACGGCGATATCGCAAACGCATTTTTCCTTGCCGCCGAAAAGGGCAAAGACGGCGCAATTTATACCGTCGGCTCGGGCAAAACAAGAAGCCTTAAGGATTATATAACCGATATTCGTGACATTGCCTGTCCGAGCGCTAAATGTAATTTCGGCGCAGTTGATTATTTTCCTGATCAGGTAATGTATCTTTGCGCAGATATTGACGATTTGAAAAGAGATACCGGCTTTGAGCCTAAAGTCGATTTCAAAACAGGAATAAAAAATACTGTTGAATGGTATAAGGAACAAAATAATGGCTGATTTAATATTAATACCTGTTTTAGCGCTCCTTTTTGTCGGTGCAAAAAGATATGATAATGGCTTTAATAAGGATTATTTAAGTAAAGATAATACGTTGGCATTAAAAGGTGCGTGCGCTTTGAGTATTGTATTGCTTCATATCGGCGGAGTTACTCAAGCAAAATTACTGCCTGAAATAACAGCGTTTGCTGTATCTGTATTTTTCTTTTTGTCAGGTTATGGAATGATTACCGCTTTAAAAAACAAGGGCGACAGTTATTTGAATAAATTTATTCAAAGGCATACAATAAAATTAGCTATACCGTATTTTGTTGCGGCGCTGATTTATGCAATCTATTTTAGATATGCACAAGGTAATCTTGGCTTTAAATATTATGATGAATACAAAGTTTCGTTTAAAGGGATTGTGTCAGCATTTTTTGAGCATGGTTATACAATTGTAGTTAATTCTTGGTTTGTTATTGTTTTATTTGTTTTTTATTTGTTCTTTTATATCAGCTTTAAGAAATGTAAAAACATTGAAGAAGGTATAGGATTTTTCAGTTTGCTTGTGATTGCTTTTACAGTTCTTATGTTTTATCTTGCACAATTTAAAGGTTGGTATACTGCTTGGTATATGCAAAATTTTTCAATAATAGTCGGCACACTTTACGGATATAAGAAAGAGCTGATAGATAAAGTTATTAAATCACATAAAGGTATAGTTGTGTCGGTATTAGGAGTTATATTGTTTTCGCTTCTTGCGGCATTCGGTGTTTTGAAATATAATACGGATATCGGCGGACATATAAATACTGCCGAGTATTGTGTTCTTACGTGTATTATTCCTATATGCGTTGCGGTTGCTTATTCGTCAATTCAAATTGGCTGTAAAAAAATCTGGGGGGGTATAGGAAAGGTTTCATTTGAACTTTACCTTATTCACGGATTGTTTTATTATATGTTTCAAATGGGACGATTAAAAATTGAAAATAAATTAGTATTTTGTATTTGTGTAATCGCCGCTTCTCTTGTGGCTTCATTTATACTCAATATTATTAATAAATATTTAGTTAAATTGCTTCAAAAACTCTTTAGATGTTAAAAGGAGAAAGAATATGAAAAAAATAGGAATTATGATTCCTTGCTACAACGAGCAGGAAAATATTGTTCAAATTTGCAATGCCGTTGTTAAGGAAATTACCGAGGAGCTTCCTCAGTATGATTATGAAATACTTATTATGGATAACTGCTCTACGGATAATACCCGTCCGCTGATTAGGGAAATTTGCAGGCAAAATCCGAAAATCAAGGCTATTTTGAATGCTAAAAACTTCGGTCAGTTTAATTCCCCTTATTATGGAATGCTCCACGTTGACGGCGATTGCGTAATTCCTATTTGCGCCGATTTTCAAGACCCTGTTGAGATGATTCCACAGTTTGTTCACGAATGGGAAAACGGATATAAAATTGTTTGTGCAATCAAATCGTCAAGCAAAGAAAATAAGCTTATGTATTGGGCAAGAAGTTGCTACTATAAGATGATTAAAAAAATGTCATCGGTTGAGCAGATTGAGCATTTTACAGGCTTTGCCCTTTATGACAGAGATTTTATCAATGTGCTTAAAAATCTTAATGACCCGACTCCGTTTATTCGTGGAATTGTTGCCGAGCTTGGATTTAAGAGAAAGGATATCGAGTTTGAACAGCCAAAGCGTAAGGCAGGCAAAACTCATAACAATTTCTATTCTCTTTATGATGCGGCAATGCTTTCGTTTACTTCTTATACTAAAATGGGGCTTAGAATTGCAACGTTTGCCGGTTTCGGTATAGGTATTTTAAGTTTCGTTATCGGAATTGTTTATCTTATTATGAAGCTTATTTGGTGGGACAGGTTCCCCGGCGGTACTGCTCCTGCAATTATTTGCTCAATGTTTATCGGCGGTATTCAGCTTTTCTTCCTCGGTTTCCTCGGTGAATACATTATGAGTATGAACGCAAGAATTATGAACCGACCTCTTGTTGTTGAAGAGGAAAGAATTAATTTTGACGAAAATAAGGACAAAAAGGAATTAAGTGATGAATCAAAAGATTAAAAGAAGTATTAAAGAAATAGATATAAAAAGTAAAATATACTATATTGGTATTATTTTACTTGCATTGGCGGCTGTTATAGCAGGTATAATTACCAAAGGCGAAACCGTAAAAAATGTTCTTTTCAATCATGATGACGTTTTTATGGATTTCTTCAACAGCGTTAATAACTGCGGCTTTGCTTATGACGCTTATGATGAATTCGGCGTTATTTATCCTCCGCTTGTTGTGCTTTTTTATAAAGCAACTTCGCTTTTGTTTCCTGCTAAGCTTGCTGCACAGGAAATAAAGGCATCATCGCTCGGTATGATTATTTTTACAATTTATACCGTTGCGTGCGTTATGCTTTTGATTAAATGCATAAAAAAATACAAAATCGGCAATGGGCTTGATAAATTTTTATTCGCCGTGTCAATGTTTTTAAGTGTTCCTATGATTTTTCTCTTGGAAAGAGGCAACATTTTAATCCTTGTAATAAGCTTGCTTTTTGTTTTTCTTTACGGATATGACAGCGAAAAGGCTTCGACAAGGCATTTGGCATATATTTGCTTGGCTATTGCGGTTTCAATTAAGCTTTACCCTGTGGTATTCGGTCTTTTGCTTTTGAGAAAGAAAAAGAATTTTAAAAATATTGCTTGGTGCGTATTTTACGGCATAATATTTTTCTTTGTTCCGTTTATTTTTGTCGGCGGATTTTCACAGTTATTTGTATTAATTAAAAATATTCTTTATACTTCTTCCATGTTCGGCAACAAGGGATATGGCTTTAAGGTTAATATAACAAACACCTTTGCAATGTTCGGTGATTTGCTTCATCACAGTTATATTTTTGAATCAATCGGTAATGCCGTAATGATTTCGGCTGTAATAATCGGTGTATTATTAATACTTTTCGGAAAATTCAACAGCAATTGGAAGCTTTATGCAATTATTTCTCTTTTCTTGGTAATGGTACCGGGTTTCAGCTACGTTTATTCAATTGCTTATATGCTCATTCCTCTTGTAGCATTTTTGAATGAAAAGAAAACAAGAAAATCAGATTATATATATCTTTTGTTATTCATTTTGCAATTCGGTTTATTTATTGCAAAAAAGGACGAACTTTTCTCTCAATTTGAAGGTTCGGAGCTTGCGCTTAATATAACAACCTTGATTGAAAGCGTTGTTTTGCTTTTGATGATGGCAATGCTTTATCTTGACGGCATTATCACAACGTTTAAAAGCTATAAGGGCAAGAAGATTTTGCACATTCCCACAAAGGCTGTTGCAAGCGTTGCAATGGCAGGAATTGTGTTTGTTTGCTGTGTATTTTCGGTTTACTATACCCCCACAAAATCAGGTTTTTCCATAACCTCTGTTGATTGTTTCCAAGTAGATGAGGAAAATCAGAAAGACAAAAAAACATTAGAAGATTTTTATGAATTTGCAAAAAAGAATTTTAATAATCAAAAGGTTTTGGCATTCCCTAAAATTGATTTAACAACTAAGCTTTCTGATATTGCCTCCAATGTTTCATATTATGATATTTCATATTATAACAACAGCGTTAAAACTCAAAAGGGCATTGAAAAGTGCAAAGCTGAATATATTGTTATTTATAATGCAATGAAGGCGGATATCAACAATACAGATAAGCAATTAGCTAAAAATGAAAAAAATCAATACTTGCAAATGTATAGACAAATCAGCAAATATTGCTGGTCAAAGGGATATAACGAACTTAAAACCTTTACCGTAAATGACGATATTGATATTACCGTATGGCAGCGTGGCAACGGCAAAAACAAGAAAGAATGGACAAGCGGCGGAAAGGGAACAAGGGATAATCCTTATTTGATTTCAACTGCCGAACAGCTTAATAATTTTTCAAAGTTTGTCAACGCAGGTGCAAGATTTAAAAATAAATATATTATGCTTACCAATGATATCGATATGAAGGATATCAAGGACTTTAAGCCGATAGGCTATGAGCGCAACAACAATTATTTTAAGGGTGTTTTTGACGGAAACGGATATTCAATTAAAAATCTAAATATAGTTGTAGAAAACTATAAAGATGTTTTTGATGATGACATTAAAAATGACGTTGCGCTTTTCGGTAAACTTTGCGGAAAAATCGTAAACTTAACAGTTGAAAATTCTACGTTTAAGGGTTTTTGCGCAGCAGTATTTGCAAGGTCTTGCAGTAACAGCAACAATGCAATAATCAATTGTATTTCTAAAAACAATACAATTATCGGCACACGTTGCGGAGAAATAGTTGACGACTATTGCGGCTCTATCAGAAGTGTGCTTGCAATCAATAATAAGTGCACAAGCAAGGGATATAAGAATGTTGTGGCATATACCGATACTAACAACAATATTGAATCTTGCTACACGGATACATTATATAAGAAAGACAATTATCGCTATTTGCCTTATGATGTAATGACTAATCAAGCTTTTGTGGACAGTCTTAACGATTCTGCAAATCATTATAATGACCAGATTCATTTGGAATACACATCGCTTATTCATAAGATTTATTATAACAAAGGCAAAACCTCAAAGGATATTGATGAAATTAAGTATCCTGACCCGTCTGTAAAGCTCAGCCAATGGGTATTAAACGGCGGTCAGCTTGCTTTAACACATAATAAGTAATAACGGAGGACAGTTATGAAAAGAATTTTGACATACGGCACTTTTGATTTGCTCCACTACGGTCACATTCGTCTTTTAAAAAGGGCAAAGGCAATGGGCGATTATCTCATTGTTGCACTTTCTACCGATGAGTTTAACGCAGGCAAGGGCAAAAAAGCGTATCACACATACGAAACAAGAAAGAAAATGCTTGAAGCAATCAGATATGTTGACCTTGTAATTCCGGAAGAAAGCTGGGAGCAGAAGATTAACGACGTCAAGGAATATCACGTTGATACCGTTGTTATGGGCGGTGACTGGGCAGGAAGCGATAAGTTTGATTATCTTAAGGATTATTGCGAACTTGTATTTCTTGACAGAACTCCGGGTGTCTCAACCACTCAAATTAAAAAGGACCTTGGGCTTCAGGAGGCGGTAAGCGGAATTGACCAACTTCCCGGCGAGCCGGAGGAATAATTTATGATAAAAAAGCTTTATAAAAAATACGAAGAAGTAATTTTGTACGTTGTTTTCGGCGTACTTACAACTCTTGTAAATTTTGTTTCATTTTGGGTATTTAATAAAATTTTAGGTGAAAAATTTTATTTGGTAAGCAATGTAATTGCATGGTTTATTTCTGTTGTTTTTGCCTATGTTACAAATAAACTTTGGGTTTTCGAGTCGAAAAGTTGGGCTTTTAAAATTTTGTTAAAAGAAGTGCCTGAGTTTTTTGCAGCAAGGCTTTTCAGCCTCGGTGTTGAAGAAGGCGGCTTGTGGCTTTTTGTTGATATATTCGGATTTGACAGGTATTCATTTACCGTGTTCAATTTTGAAGTAACAGGAAAGCTTATTGCAAAAGTATTGCTTGCAGTAATAGTTGTTATTTTAAATTATTTTTTCAGTAAGTTTATCATTTTCGCCACAAAGGGCAAGAAAAAGGATAAAAAAGAATGATTTTTTAGGTTGCGAAGAAGTAGTCAGAATTGGATTTTTAGTGAAGGGAGCTGTACGTGGGTACTGCCCCTTTGCTAAAAATTCAAAGTGCCCAACGTTTTGTCGCCGTATCCTTTAGGATATTAAGACAAAACGTTCAAATGTTATTGATATAAAAAATTAAGGATTAGATATTCGTAAATTAATACGTATACCTAATCCTTTTTTATTTCGGCACGGTTATGGCTGCTTATTCACGACCTTATATATGGTCTTTATATGTTTCAGCGGTAATTATTCCGTCAGTGACGTGCAACTTGCAAATTCTTGCGTTTCGCCTGTCGCCTGCAAGTCCGTCGTCCTCAATATCCCTTGCGTGATAAATCGCATACCACTGACCTTTATATTTAATCATTGAATGATGGCCCGTGCCTTCTTCAAATTCATTTGCCTTCATAACAGGATGATATGTGTTTTCGTCGGGATATTTTTCAAACTTAATCTTAGTAAGGTCGGTTTCGTCCGTCTTTGCCCTTGCATAGCCGATATAATAAGTAGGCTGCAAATAGCAGTTGCCCGAATACATAAGATATTGCCAATCGCCCTCTTTGAAATAGAAAGCACCCTCGATTGTGTGCCAATTTTCACCCTTTTTATATCTGTCACGCATATAGATATCCTCGTCAAGGGTAGGCGTCAGCATTGTAACAGGCTTGCCCTCTGCCTTTTCCGGGGTCAAAAGGCGGTCGCAAACAATATATGTACCCGGTCTTTCGCCCTCAAAGGTGTTGGTTGAATAAAAAATAAACAAGCCGTTTTCATTTTTAACAACGTGCGAGTCGATTGAAAATGGATGCAAAAGCTGTTTTGCGTTTTCAAAAGGACCGAGCGGACTTTTTGATGATGAAACGTGCATAGCCTGATGGTGACCGCCCTGGTCAGGCTCGTCGTCAAAAAATTCGAACGAGCAGTAAAGATAATAAGTGCCGTCGATTTCAATCACGCTCGGTGCCCAAAAATCGTGAACGCCTTTGCCCTCATAAGTAAAAACTCTGCCGTAAAAATTCCATTTACCGAAAAGGTCATCGGCAAAATATGCGTAAATTCCGTCGCTTCCCGTGGTGTAGATATAGAATTTTCCGTTTGCCTCAAAAATGAACGGGTCTGCCTGACCGATATAATTTTCTTTGTTTATTTCAAGTAGATGCATAGTAAATCTCCTGTAATTTAATGGAATAATTTTACTATATTGCCGTTAATTTTTCAACAGTTAATCAAGATTTTTACATATATAATACCATTTGCAGTCGCTGCAAACGTCATTTGGCGTCGGTTTTATGCCGAGGGAAATAAGCTTTTTAACCGTTTTGTCGTAGCTTTTTACTTTCTCTTCTTCTTTGCATTTTCCGCCTTTATTGTTTGGGCAGTGCGAGCAAATTTCATCGCAATGTTCTACAAGCGTTATTTTTTCATTATTATATCGCTTTTTAACATTTGCCATATTCTTGCAAAAATCAGCGCTGTATCCTTTGCCTTCAAATCTCGGAAGGCATAAAAGATGATGATATCTGATATCCATTATTTTACGAATTTCTTAAGTCTGTTGGTAAGTATTGCGGCGATAACAATTTTAACTGCGTCAGGAATAAGGAAAGGAGTTACGCACCAGCCGAGGATTGTTGCAAGAGATGCAGGGTCATTTGCTTTATTGTAAACTACCGCAAACCAAGCTGTGCCGAAAGCGTAGCAAACAAGAATTCCGATTACCATTGAAATAATAAGGGGAATAAGTTTTCCTTTGAATTTGTCTGATGCAAAACCGACAATAAGTGCTGTAAATATAAAGCCGACAATGTATCCGCCGGTCGAGCCTAAGATTACGCCCATACCGCCCGAAAAGCCTGCAAAAACGGGAACGCCGATTGCACCCAAAACGATGTAAACAAGCGTTGCAAGTGTGCCTCTTTTAAGCCCTAACAGTCCCGATACTAAGCATACACCCATGGTTTGAAGCGTGATAGGCACAGTAAGCGGAATTTGAATCCACGAGCATATTGCAATAAGCGCCGCAGATACGCCGATATATACAATGCTTAAAATTTTGTTTCTGTTTTTTGTGTTTGTTTCTTTTGCTTTTTCACTCATAATTTTTGCCTTTCAAAATAAATTTCTTAAAGATTATGCCACTTGAAGCCTCTATTGTCAACTAAAAATTTAAACAGGGTTTACAATAGGCTTTAGTCTATTATGCCGTATTGTAAAAAAATAAAATAAAAGCTATTGATTAGTTTGAAAAACTATTGTATAATACTTACGTATTTTAAAAGGGGGATAACTACTTATGAGTGATTTTACTAAAGCTATTTGCGGTGATTGGCTCAACGGCAAGACTGTAATTGTTACAGGCGCATCAGGCGGTATGGGCGCAGGAATCGCAGCTACACTTATTAAAAAACACAACTGCCGTGTAGTCGGCGTTGCAAGAAATGAAGCAAAAATGCTTAAATTTATTGAAGAACTCGGTCCTATGTATAAAGACCAATTTTCATACAAACTTTTTGATGTTTCTTCAAGAGAAGCTTGGGAAAATTTTGCAGCTGAGCTTGCCGAGGAGGGTATTGTTCCGTCGGTTCTCGTTAATAACGCAGGTATTCTTCCTAAGTTTAAGAGATTTGACAGATATTCTTATGAAGAAATTGAAAGGGCAATGAACATCAATTTCTATTCTTGCGTTTACGGTGTAAAGACATTTTTACCTGTTCTTTTAACGCAGGATGATCCGGGAATCATTAATGTTGACTCATCTGCTGCTCTTATGACCTTGGCAGGTACTTCTATGTACAGTTCGTCTAAGGCTGCTCTTAAGGGCTTTACCGAAGCGCTCAGAGTTGAGTTTAGGGGCAAGTGCTATGTGGGTCTTGTGTGCCCGGGCTTTACTAAGACCGATATCTTCCGTGACCAGTCAAATGCAGGCGGCAAGGGTCAAAAGGTTATGGATATGATTTCAACCGATTGCGACCTTATGGTTAAAATGATTATGTTCGGTATCGAGCATAAGAGACCTATGATGGTTCACGGTCTTGACGCTCATGCAATGTCAATCTTTAACAGACTTCTTCCTGTTGCAGGTTCAGAGCTTTTCTCTGCAATTATGAAGATGGCTGATATTGACCTTTTCAGCGAAGTGTTTGATGATTAATTAATCTATTTAAAAGGGTAAAAGTATCAATGGCGATACTTTTGCCCTTTTATGCTTTTAAATATCTTTTTAGGAGGTAACTATGGAAGATATCACTAAGAAAAAACATATGTCATTTAAAGAGATAGCCGCTTATTCGCTCGGTCTTTTCGGATTTCAGGCAATAGTTGGGCTTCTTAATTCATATCAGGCGGAATTTGACGGCTCGATTTTGGGCGCAAACGTCAGCGTTGTTGCAATTCTTATCTTGGTTGCAAAGATTGTTTCTGCCGTTGCCGACCCTGTGGTTGGTAATCTTGTTGACCGCTCAAAAAGCAAGCTCGGCAAGTTCAAGTCAATGATTGTATATTCAATCGCTCCGCTTCTTATTTTTACGGCGGTGGTTTTCGTTAAAGTTCCGTTTAAAGGCGTAGGTCTTTATGTTTGGATTTTCCTTACATATCTTGTTTGGAGTATTGCAATGACAATGGGTGACGTTCCGTCGCAGGGCATTGCTTCCGTTTTAACCCCTAACCCGACAGAGAGAACAAATGTTGTTTCTATTTCAAACACGTTTAAGCAAATCGGCTTTTCCGCTTGCGTTGTTATCGTGCCTATCGTTTGCCTTATTATTCCGAACGGCTCAAAGGTATTTGTTAAAAGCGGCGAAACCGATACCCCGATGATTAGCTCGGAGTATTTCTTTACCGCTCTTTTGACTGCTATTTTGGGTTGCGTTCTTTTTGCTCTTATTCCTATTATTAATAAGGAAAGAGTAACAAACACCTCTCAGGAAAAAACAACCTTTAAGGATATGGCGCTTGCACTTAAGAATAATAAGCCGTTTTTGCTTGTAATCATTTCTTATTTCCTCGGTTTCGGCAGGCAGATGGCTATGGGTATTCAGGTTCAGGCGGCTACCGTTATTTTGGGCAGCCAAAACCTCGTTGCTGTTTTGGGTATCGTTACCGCTGTCGGCTCAATGATAAGTATGGCGCTTTGCCCGCTTCTTATTAAAAAGCTTAATGAAAGAAATGCGTATATTCTCCTTTCTGTTTACGGCTTTGCGGCTTCGATTTTCTCATTTGTAATCGGTCACTTCTGGTTCCAGTCGCCTAAGAATATGGTGCTTACCGTTCTTTTCTATGCTTCATTGTTCCTTATCGGCTTGCAGTTCGGTGCAGTTACTCTTATGCCGATGATTATGACGGCAGATGCAGTAGATTATTACGAGTATGAAACAGGCAAAAGAATGGAGGGCGCTTGCTACTCAATCCTTACCCTTACAATTAAGGTTTGCCTCGCTCTCGGTACTGCCGTTGGCCTTATCTTTGTTCAAAAGTCAGGCTATTATGAGTCGCTTACTGCCGGTACATTCACTACCAAAACTAAGGATATTATCTTCTTTGCATATACCGCTTTGCCGGGTATCCTTGCTCTTATTTCAATCTTCCCTATGTTCAAATATGATATCGTAGGCGAAAAGAAAGCAAAGATTTCCTCCGAGCTTGCCGCAAGAAGAAAGTAAATATTTTAATAAACAAAATAAGAAAAGCCAAGAACCTTTGCTCTTGGCTTTCTTCTATTTTATATCTTTAATTGCTTTAATAAATTTTTCATCATTGATATTTGTTTGTGTAATATTGACATCAAAAACTTCGTTACCTCTTATAAATATCAATTCAAAATCATTGTTACCGTAATTGTCTAAAACATAAAATCCTTCGTCAAAATTTGCCGCTTTGCAATAATCGCTTGTGCAAGTGTAATATTTATCCTTGTTTTCGTAATATTTTTTCTTCTCGTTATAATAAGCCTTTGCAATGTCGGTTTTTGAAGCGGCAACGCATTTTGTGTACAGCAGATTGTTTTCGCTGTCAGTTCCGTCAAACATTGCAGCATAATTTTTTGTTATGTATTCGTTTGTATCATTAATGCGTATTTGAGTGGTGAACTTGTCGTTGAAAAAATCGTCATAATTAATATAACTGACTGTTTTAATAGGTTCGTCATATAATTCAATGCTTCTGCTGTTTTCCATATCAGCCATTTTAAGCGACGCTCCGATAACGAAGCAGACGGACAGGCAAATTATAACCGCCTTGATAACAGAACCTTTTTTGTTAATTATCGTTGTGATTATTTCAACAATCAGCCATAAAACGAAAAGAAAAATAAATATAAGCGTAAATACGCTCAAAAGCTCAATTTCATTTTTATGAAGCGCTAAGTCGAGCACATTTTGAAATCCCTTGAACGTGTCTTTAAAAATATATAGCCAATAGGCATAGACTATTGTTATTACAATTTCGGCGGCAAGGCGAATATATTTTTTTATTTTCAGCTTTTTCAAAAGCTTTGCGTTGTCAATTTCGCTTTCGTTATTTTGCGATTTTTCGCCGTTTAGTATTTCACTCACGCTTACGTTTAAGGCATTGCTAAGCGGCTCGAGCGATGATATATCGGGCAAGCCTCGCCCCGTTTCCCACTTGCTGACTGCCTTGTCGGTAATATATAGCTTTTCGGCAAGCTCCTTTTGGCTGAGCCCAAGTTCCTGCCGTTGTTCTTTGATAAATGAGCCGACCTTTTTAGCATTCATTTTCCTCACCTCTTGCTTTGAGTATAACAGCTTTTGCCTCATTTGTCACCCTACGCTTCGTAGAATTGATGATTTTAGGCGGAAAGTGAGAAAGAAATTCATTCAAACACGGAATTTCTTTCGACGTAGTAGGGGCGACCATCGGTCGCCTTGTTTTATAAACATATATAAAAAACCACCTGTATTCGATTGATACAGGTGGTTAATTTTTTGCAATTATCAATCAACGCCGTTGAGCTGCTTCCAATGGATTTTGCAATAATTTTTGCCGTCAATAGGCGGATAATCTTTATCGTCAACTCTTGCCTCGTTGTAGCAATCGTATTCGCCGTTGTATGCGCATCTGATTGCCTTGTCGCCGCCCTCCGTAAGGCTTGGAATAAATGCATAAAGGAAGATGCAAACTACTACAAGAACGATTGCAACCGGTGCGGCTTTGCCGTTTGTTTTGTCAGTTATCTTTTTAAGAACTTTGCCCAAATCAATATTATCAAGCTTTGTCTTTTCAAAAATAAATTTAACGATAAACTTAGCAATGAGATAGCCAAGCACGCCTGCAACAATACCTACCACAAGACCTGCAAGCACGTCTGTTGCATAATGCACCATAAGGTAAACACGGCTGCCCATTGTGCAAAGTGCAATTACAGGGAAAAGATAAGCAATTTTCTTTTTCTCGCTCTTGAAGCAGAGGAAAAGTGCCGTTGCGATTTCAAATGCGCCTGTTGTGTGACCCGACGGGAATGAATAGTCGCTCTCGCTGAGTGCGCCGGCGCCGATATACCATTTCCAATAATCTGCGTTGCCCTGAAGCGTATTGTAAGGCCTTACTCTAAGCGCCATAGGTTTAACCACAATGTTTGTAACAAGTGTGCCGATGACTACTGCGAAAATAAGAGATAAGCCGAATTTTCTCGTTCTTTTAAATAAGCAAAGAACTGCGCCCACAACAACAAGCGGAATTATAAAACCCTCGTCGCCAAAGGTTGTGAAAAATTTTGCAACGTATGTTAAAAATGTGCATTGCATTGAGCCGAAAAAGTGGAAAACCCACAAATCAAAGGATGAAAAAACTTTGTCGATATTTTCACCCAGAGTAAGCAAAATAGGATACATAATGCTTAAAACCTCCGTTGTTATTTATTACTATATTATACTACCAAAATAAGTTAAAAATTTCAATAAAAATGTTTAAACTATTGTTTATCTCTTGTACGTTATTTGTTAATAACGTCTTAAAAATTGCGTGGTAACATTTGATAAAATCAATTATTGAGGAATATATATGATAACTAATCCTTATAAGGTTTTGGGAGTGCCGGACGGGGCAAGCGTTGAAGAATGCACAAAGGCATATAAAAAGCTTGCTAAAAAGTATCATCCCGACCTTAATCCAAACGATAAAGAAGCCGAGGAGAAAATGTCGCAAATCAATGCGGCTTATGACCAAATTAAAAACGGCACGGCTAATCAAAGTGAATATTATTCTCCGTTTAGCGGCACGAGGGCTAAAGCGAATGCAAACAGTGCACCCGATTATTTAAAATCTGTTGCGCAGTTTATAAATACGGGGCAATACACTCAGGCTATTAATTTGCTCAATACTATTGAGGACAGAAATGCCCGCTGGTATTATCTTTCAGCGCTTGCTAATGCGGCAGTCGGCAAGTGGAATGTTGCGCAGGACCATATCCGTACCGCTTATGCAAAGGAGCCTGATAATATGACGTATCATCAGGCATACAGCGATATTACAAACGGCATTAATCCGCTTAAAAAGGACCCGTTTTCAAGCTTTTTCGATTTCGGCGATATGGGCGGTGCGCATACCTACACTTATACCAGTCCTAATCAAAACACACGCACATATACCGCAAGGCGTGGCGGTTGTGTTTCAAGAATTTTAAAAATTATCCTTATTATAATTATAATCAGGATTGTTGTTAGTCTTATCAGCGGCTTGTTCGCGTCAAGAACTTACTACTATACACCGCATTTTAATAACGGAAACTCGTACTCTCAGTCGCAGGATTTCGGCAATTCGAGCGACGGCTCAAATGACAGTTCAAACGGCAGTTCAAATGACAGTTCAAATGCGTCGGATTATTTCGGCAGTCCCAACGGCGGTGCATATAATCAATAAAGGTGAAAATTATGAAAGAATTTTTTAGAAAACAGGCATATAAATTTCAGCAATTTATGATAGGCAGATACGGCATTGATAAGCTTTGGAGCGTGCTTTTAATCTTTTTCTTTGTCATAATTCTTTTGGCAAACGCTTTTTACAAGGTGTCAAAAATAACATATTATGCGATTGAGATTATGGCTTTTGTGCTTGTTGTTTTCGCAATTTTCAGAGTTTTTTCAAAAAATATCGAGGCTCGCAGAGCGGAAAATGCAAAGTGGCTTAAGTTTGAAAACAGCGTTAAGGGCTTTTTCAAATTTCAAAACGATAAATTCAAGCAACGCAAAACTCATAAGTTCGTTAAGTGCAAGGGTTGTAAAAAAACGCTTCGCCTCCCTCGCCATAAGGGCAAAATCAACGTGACCTGCCCTCATTGCCACGCTCAATTTGTCGTAAATACGGGCAAGAAAGCGACGAACAATCAATAAAATATCGTATAAAATCTAAAAAAAGGAAGAACAAATTTTGTTCTTCCTTTTTCCTTTTGTCGCTTATTTGGTTTTAACGGTTCTTACTTTGCTCCATGCGCCGTAAACCTTTTTGCCCGATACGCTTTTGTAAGCACGAACTCTAACGTAATATTTTTTCTTCTTCTTTAATTTGTTGATTTTAACCTTTGTTTTGCTTTTCTTTACGGTAACGGTTTTCTTGTTTTTCTTGAATTTCTTGTCGGTCGCAACCTGAATTTGATATCTGCTTGCACCGCTTACCTTTGCATATCTTACCTCTAACGCCTTTTTATAGCCTTTAACCTTTTTGATTTTTACTTTTTTAGGTTTTGAGGTCTTTTTAGTGGTGGTAGCCGAAATGCCGTTGAATTTATTGAAGTTTTGTGTAAGATAAAAACTGTATGCACCTGCCCAATTATCAATCGAAATAAAATATTCGCCTGCTTTTAAATTTTTGTAAAGCAAGGTTTCGTTGTTGTATGTAGAATATTGGACGCTTTTTCCGTCACCGTCATACAAATGAAACGAATTGTAAGCAGCCCAAAAAGGAGCAAATTTATTTTTTCTTTCTCCGTCAAATCCTGCATACAAATTGCCGCCGGTGAATTTAAATTTGTATGAAAATGAGGTGGGAACATGTGTAAGCTCACTATACGTACTTGATTCTTGAATGCAGGCAGGAAATACCCCATAATACATCTTATCAAGTGATATTTCATTTCCGTGAGCGATTACATTTGTAACGGTATTGTTATCTGCATAAAAGCTTTGAGCTTTTGGTGTGAATGAGGTCGAAATTTCACAATTTACAGGTGAATCATTTCCCCAAGTACATAACTCAAAAGTATATGTGCCGGGTAATATTTCATATTCAACGTGGTCATTAACATAGCCTTTATATCCACTGCTCATATCTGAAATAAAATATTTTTTTGAAAATTCGGTTCTGAATTGCACGGAAAATTGACCGTCGCTGTCATATCCGGTGAGGCTTGCATTCACGTTTATTCTTAATGTGCCGGGGCTTTGAATAACATATGTATAACGTGTTCTTAATTCATCTTTTGCGTAGTAATCTTCACTGTTGGCAGGACGCACATTGTTAATTGTACCGGATATAGGCAAAACAGAATTTTCATCCGCTTGCGCCATTGTCGGAATCACAAAAATTGATGTAATTATCATTACTAATGACAGCATTGAAGATAAACCTTTTTTCATTTGAATTTCTCCTTTTGTATGTTAATGCGCCGTGATATGCTCTCATTGTATCATTATATGATTTTTTTGTAAAGAAAATTTAAAAATATGCAAAAAGAGCAAGGACGTAAAATCCTTGCTCTTTGTTATGTAATAATAATTTTTTATTATTCGCCCTTCATTTCAAGAAGCTTAACCTTGCCGTCGTATGATGCCTGAGAAACACGGATTGAATCAGTGATTGCTGCTTCAATATCGTCTTCCTGAACGCCGAGCTCCTTAGTATACTGGTTGTTAATAAAGAGGTCGAGATTCATAATATCAGGAAGGTTGAATGGGTCCATACCTGACTCAATGCCTCTCTTTTTGTAATCCTTGGCAATGCCAATCATACCAAGTTTCATCATCCAAGGCTGAACGCCGACAATCTTTCTGTCAGGACCCATACCTCTTGCTTCGTAAACGATTTTAAGGAACTTATCCCATTTCATATTATACATAGCAACAGGGATTGCTTCAAAGCCTGCCTTTTCCCTAACAGCAGCACCTGCGATAGCCTGACCTACCTGACGGCAAGTAAGCATTGCAGTACCTCCCTTTGGATAAAGGGTGAACGGAAGTTTGTCCATCATCTTAAGCTGCTCAATAAGGATAGTCCATACAGGCTTTCTGCCCGGCTGTGTGCCGAAAATGTAAGGAAGTTCAAGTACGCAAGTTGAGAAGTTGTCGTCAACAGCATTCTTGCAGATATCCTCTTGCATCATTCTTGCCTTGAAATACGGGTTTCTCTGCTGAAGTCCCATATCAGGTCTGCTCTTTGTAAGATAAGCAAAGTATGAGCCGAGAACTACTGCTCTCTTAACGCCGACCTTTTTGCAAAGAGGGAAGATTCTTCTAAGAGGAGCGTTGTTGAACTTGTCATAATAATCCATAACAGGATGAGGGAATTCAACTCTCTCATCAACACCTGCGGCATAGATGAATACATCGTTGCCCTTGAGCATTTCTTCAATTTCTTCGTCGCTCTTTTTGTTAATATCGCCGAAAACGATTTTCATTTCTTCAGGAATAGGAGCACCCTGAGGAAGAGGTGGCAAAGCAACGCTTGTTACTTTGTGACCCATTTTGATAAGCTGGGTTGCAGCTTCACAGCCAAGAAGGCCTGTGCCGCCAATCATAAAAATATTCATAATTTTTCCTCCGTTACGCAAAGCGTAATTTTTTGATTTAATTTCCTAAAAACGTACAAATACAATTATAGCACTATTACAAATTTTGTCAATAAAATAACAAAATCTGTATCAAAAAAAGAAAAGAAAAACCTGCCGAGTATAATTACTCAATTCGGCAGGTTTATTGAAAGATTAATTACTTTCTGTTATTGTCACGTCTGTGATTATCTCTGCGTGGCTTTCTTGGTGTTTCGTCAATTTCGTTTTCAGGTTTCATTCCCTCAAGTTCGATTAAAGCATCTCTTCTTGAAAGATTGATTCTGCCCTGGTCGTCAATTTCAATACATTTAACGATAACGGAATCGCCGACGTTTACAACGTCCTCAACCTTTTCCGTTCTCTTAACGTCAAGGCGAGAGATATGAACAAGACCTTCCTTGCCCGGTGCAATTTCAACGAATGCGCCGAAGTTCATAATTCTTGTTACAACACCGTTGTAGAATGAACCAACCTCAGGGTCGGTAGCAATAAGCTTAACAATTTCAACAGCACCCTTGCACTTGTCTGCGTCAATGCCGCTGATATATACTCTGCCGTCCTCTTCAATGTTAATCTTAACATCGTAGTCAGCCTGAATTTCCTGAATTACCTTGCCGCCCTTGCCGATAACATCGCCAATCTTGTCAGGGTTGATGGAAAGTGTATACATCTTAGGAGCATATTTTGAAAGCTCTTTTCTCGGCTCGCTGATGCATGGAAGCATAATTTCATCAAGAATGTAATTTCTTGCCTTATGAGTCTTAGCAAAAGCTTCCTTGATGATTTCAGGAGTAAGACCGTGAACTTTAAGGTCCATCTGAATTGCAGTGATACCCTTCTTAGTACCTGCAACCTTGAAGTCCATATCGCCGTAGAAATCTTCAAGACCCTGAATGTCAACCATTGTCATAAAGTCGCCGTATACGCCGTCGTCGCCTGTGATAAGACCGCAGCTGATACCTGCAACGGGAGCCTTGATAGGAACGCCTGCAGCCATAAGTGAAAGAGTAGAGCCGCAGATTGAACCTTGCGAAGTTGAGCCGTTTGATGAAAGAACTTCAGATACAACTCTGATTGCATAAGGAAATTCATCAACTGACGGAAGAACAGGAACAAGTGCTTTTTCAGCAAGTGCACCGTGACCGATTTCACGTCTGCCCGGTCCTCTTGAAGGCTTTGTTTCGCCTACAGAGTATGACGGGAAGTTGTAGTGATGGATATATCTCTTTTCAGTCTGCTCGTCAAGACCGTCAAGAAGCTGAGCGTCTGACATCGGACCGAGAGTAGTAACTGAAAGTACCTGTGTTTGACCTCTTGTGAAAAGACCTGAGCCGTGTGCTCTTGAAAGAAGGTCAATCTCTGCGTTAAGAGGACGGATTTCGTCAATGCCTCTGCCGTCAACTCTCTTGTGCTCGTCCTTAAGCCAAGCACGAACAACGTGCTTTTGAACAAGATACATAATTTCTTCAATCTTGCCCTCGTTGCCCTCAAATCTTTCGTCAAACTTCTCGTGAACTGCATTATAAATAGGAAGAAGAGCCTCGTCACGAACAAGCTTGTCATCTGTGTCAAGAGCTTTCTTTACGTCCTCAATACAGAAGTCCTCAATTTCCTTCATAATTTCAGGATCAGGGTCTGATGATTCATATTCAAACTTAGGCTTGCCGACTTCGTCAACGATGCCTTGAATAAACTTAACAATCTTCTTGTTTTCTTCGTGACCTGCCATAATAGCATTAAACATTGTTTCGTCATCAATTTCGTTGCCGCCTGCTTCAATCATAGCAACAAGGTCAGCTGTTGATGCAACTGTAAGTGTAAGGTCAGTCTTTGCTCTTTGCTCAAGAGTTGGGTTGATAACGATTTCGCCGTCAACAAGGCCGACGTTTACCGAAGATATAGGACCTGCCCAAGGGATATCCGAAATAGCGATAGCGGCAGATACACCGATAGCGGCAGTAATCTCAGGTGAGCAGTCAGGGTCAACTGACATAACTGTTGCAACAACTGAGCAATCGTTTCTTAAATCTTTTGGGAAAAGCGGACGAATAGGACGGTCGATACAACGGGATGTAAGAATTGCCTTTTCTCCTGCTCTGCCTTCTCTGCGAAGGAATGAACCCGGAATTTTGCCTACCGCATACATTTTTTCCTCATAGTCAACCGAAAGAGGGAAGAAGTCAACGCCCTCACGTGGCTTTGCAGACGCTGTTACTGTGCAAAGAACTTCTGTTTCGCCGTAGCGAGCCATAATTGAAGCATTTGCAAGGCCTGCCATTTTGCCTGTTTCAAGTGTAAGCTTTCTGCCTGCAAGCTCGGTTTCCCAAACTTTAAAATTCTTGAAAAACATTTTAGTACCTCATTTCTTTAAATTTTATTTATTTAATCAAGGAGGTGCAATAGTAATAAACCCAATATACAAATTATAATTTACATACTCGGTTTACTACTATTGTCTGCGCCTCCTTAAATTACAAAAAAGTAAACAAGGCAAGCATTGACCGTCAGCCATGCTTGCCTAAGTGACAAATTATCTGTCGAGTGTATCACGGATGCCAAGCTTTTTGATAAGAGCACGGTATCTTTCGATATCCTTATTGTAAAGGTATACGAGAAGGTTTCTTCTGTGACCAACCATCTTTAAAAGACCACGTCTTGAGTGATGGTCCTTCTTATGAACCTTAAGATGCTCTGTAAGCTCGTTGATTCTTGTTGTAAGAACTGCAACCTGAACTTCCGGTGAACCTGTGTCACCCTCGTGAGTAGCATACTCCTTGATAATTGCTTGCTTTTCAGCCTGTGTCATAATTTTCACCTCATTTATATTATTTGCCGTATCACGCAAAACTCAGTAACGGGCAGGTGAATACTGCAAGGCAGTTAAACCCCGAAACCGTGTAATTCGTTTACAGCGAAAAGATTATAGCATATTATACCCGAATTGTAAAGCGAATTTTAAAAATAGTCGTTTATTGTATATTATATACAATATATAGTATGTTATATAGTCATTCCTTTATTTTTCGATATTTCTTACTTGAGTAGGCGTTTGGTTGAAAATTTTTTTAAACTCATTTGTAAAATGATACGGTGAGCTGAAACACAGTAATTCGCTTATTTTGTTAATCGGCATAGAGGTTTGAACAAGCAGCCTGTAACCCTCTTCCATTTTCTTTTTGGTTATATATTTTTTTGGTGAAATATTAAGTTCTTTGATAAAGATTTGATGAAGTCTGCGAGGGGTAATATTGAAAAATGCCGACACGGCATCAACCGTTATTTTTGTAAATAATTTTTGCGATATAAATGAGCAAATATCGTCAATCAGCCTGCGGTGTGAGGTGTCAAGATTAAGAATTTCGCTTATTTCTTCTTTTCTGCAAACGTTAAAGTAATATGCAAGAAAAATGAAACTGACATAGTTTGAAATTTCAGCGTTTTGACCTATTCCTATAAGCTTTTCAAAATATTTTTCCTCGTCGTCGCTGACCTCACTTTTGCCTATCTTGCCGAGGACAAAATCTTTGCAGCCGTGATATGTAAAGTTAGTCCAACGGTATCCCCAAAATTGCCCCATAGCCTTGTATTTGATAATATCGTGGAAATTTAAAAAGATATAATCGTTTTCGCTTAATTCAAATTCACCGTGTTTTGTATAGATTTTGCCGTTGCCTGCCGTGCAGCGAATAAAAGCTACTGTGCCTTTGGGATACAAATTGTGTTCTTCTTCATCCATAAAATAAAAATAATTTTCATCTACAAGAATTTTAAAAGCGCTTATTACATTCGGTAAAAATAAATTGTTTTCGCTTTGATATCCTAAATAAAAAGATTTATTATGATACATTTCTATTCCACCATTTCCGAAATATGTATCTATTATACTGTATTTTATATTTAATTACAAGTGAATATGTTATATAATATTTAGTTAGAACGGCTTTGAAGCATTTAAGATACTTATAATGAAAAAAGTATGTACTTCTAAAGCTCAAAAAGAAAAAGGGGTTAATTTTTATGGAAATAGGAAAGATTAAACAAACTCTTTCTGACGCAAAGGTATATTGGAAAAGACCTATGCCCGGCAGATATATGCCGTTTAAGGAGATATTTGCTTATTCCTTCGGCGGAATAGGAATTTATTTCCTGATTTATTGTGTTCAGCAGTTAACGTTGAGCACTACAAATGTAATTATAGGTAATGCTATCGGCATTTCTCCAACTAAGGTTTATATTATTTATGCAATCAGTATTGCTGTTTCTTTTCCTGCCACTGCAATAAGGGCTAATATTATTGATAATGCCCGAAGTAAGCAGGGAAAGTATCGACCTTATTTGCTTTCAATGGCGCTTCCGGCATGCTTGCTTGTGGTGGGTATGGTAATGGTGCCGTATGAAAAAATTGAAAGCCAAAACATTAAGGCTCTTATCGTTCTTTTGTTTAATATCGGTTTTCAATTTTTCTATATGTTCTTTTATGAATCGTATGAAAACCTTATTATGGTGCTTTCGCCGGATACTCAGGAAAGAGCAAATGTTTTAACAATTAAGTCTGTTGTTTATTCTATGGCTCCGTCTATTGCAACTGCTGTTTTGCCGCTTGTTGCAAAGGTTGCAACTAACAATGACCTTTATGATATGAAATTATACAGAATTCTTTATCCGCCTTTCGCAATTCTCGGTGTAATCTGTTCTGTATATATTTTTGCAAATACTCAGGAAAAGATTGTTCAGGCAAGAAGCCACGTTGTGCAAATCAAATTTCTTGATGCCGTTCGTGCAGTTGCAAAGAATAAGCTTTTCTGGGTTATATCTCTTGCAGGTTGGATAGGATTTCTTGAATCTACATACGGTAATATGCTCCAGTGGTGCTATCAGTACCATAACACAAAAGAAGACGGTGTCGGCGCCGGACTTTATACAATAATCACAATGGTTGTTGCAAACGCTAACCTTTGGGGAATGCTTGCCGCTCCGTTTTGTATTAAAAAGTGGGGCAAAAAAGCGGTGCTTATTTTCACCAATGCGCTCAATGCCGTAATTCTATTTTTGCTTTATCCCGTTGTTCAGGCAGAACCACCTAAAATGATTGTATATATTGCAATTATTCTTTTCGGTAACTATCTTATGAGCTCATTCGGCGTTATTTTGACTCCCGCAGTAAATGCCGATATTCGTGATTATCAGCAATATTTGACCGGAGAAAGAATTGACGGTATGTTTTCAACCGTCGGTCTTATAGGAACTGTTATTACTCTTTTGACAAGCGGTCTTGTGCCGGCTGTATACGAAAAGGTCGGTATTAATGAAAACACACTTTCATCTCGTGCAAGCGAAATATCGGCAATAACAGGCAAATCAATCAGCGAAGTAATGAACTCGCCTTATAACGTTCTTTATATTAACGATATTTTCAAAAAAGCATTTGTCGTTATTGTTGTATTATCGGTTATAGGTGCAACGCTCAACTTTATTCCGTATTTCTTCTATGATATGACGGAACTTCGCCAGCGTGCAATTGTTAAGGTGCTTAAACTTCGTGCAATGTTTGAAGATTATGGCAACGGCGTGCTTAACGATAAAGATATTGTTGATGCAATAGATGTTATTGAAGAGGCGCAAAGTATGAAAAATGCCGAGCCGAAAGATATTGATTCGTTCAAAAAAGCAGTTAAAAGTGCCAAAGGCAAGGCTGCCAAAAAGCAAGCTAAAAAGGCACTTAAAGATGCAATAGCATATAACGAAAATATTGAAATTTCAAAAATGGTAAACGAAGAAGTCGAAAAGTTTGACCGTGAGGAATGGAAGCTTAGGCTTGAAGAGGCGAAAAGAATTTATGCAAACGGAATTGACGGTTTGTCAGATGTAAGCGACGAAGAACTTGAACGTGCAATGGCAAATGCAAAGGCTATGCCGAAGGATACCAAGAAGCACAGAGAGGAAAGAAGCGCTGCAATCGAAACCGCAAGAAACAGAAAGTACAGCAAGAAAGCCATTGCAAAAGCAGGCGGAAAAATTGTTCCTTTTGATAATGCGGTATTTGAACAGCTTTTTGCAAAAGAGGACGCCAATCTTGCCGCTTTGGCAGAACTTGAAACTGAAATTTCTAAAGCCCAAAAGGCTAAGGATAAGAATACAGAATCAAAACTTAAAGCAAAAAAAGCTAAGCTTAAGGCTGAAAGAAAGGAAATTGAGGCTTTAATTAAAAAGGCGACGGATGAAAATTCGTATTACAACCGTCTTGCAAAGCCGTATATTGACGCAGGCAAGCTCATTGTTCAGGCTGAGAATTACAAGCATTATGAGGATATTAAGGCTATGTATGACGATGCAAAGGCACGTGATGAGGAAAACAGACGCCTTGAGGAGCAAAAGGCTAAGGAGCTTGAGGCTAAGCAAAAAGAAATGAAGCAACAGCTTAAAAATGAAAAAGCCAAGAAAAAAAGAGAACAAAAAAATAAGTAAATTTTAAAAAACTCCCGTATCTGAAAAATTGATACGGGAGTTTTATTATCTGTATATTTTTATCAGTACGGCTGAGTGAGGTTCAACCTCGGCAGTAAATGAATTTTTGAACTTGCCGAGTTCTTTTTTTGCCCAAATGTCAAAAATGTTGTATTTTTCATCAGGCATTAAAACATCGCTTAAATTGAATTTGATTTTAGCTTTTTTATCTTTAGTGTTAAAAAGTGCTGCATATTTACACTTCTTTCCGTTCGCCACCCAAATAACGGTACCTTTGCCGTTTGTTTCTTTTCTGTAATGCTGGTGTGCGCCGTTTGAATCTTTGTGCATTTTAAGATATTCTTCGTTTGTTAAAAGCGAGAGTGTCCATTCATCGTTTTCAGGCATATTGCCGCCGAAGAAAAGAGGACTTTTAAAAATTCCCCAAAGGCTCATCATTGTGATTTGTTCAGACCTTGTGAATTGGGTGTATCTGTCTTTAGGACCGTGATATGAACAGTTTTTGCAAAGCTTGCCGAGCGGTAGCATATCGCAGTCCGGATAATTTCCGCTTTTAACTTCGTTTTGCCACAAAAGGCATTTGTCAAACATATCGTGAAGTTTGTCCCACATGTCCCAAAAATCACCTGTCATTCGCCACATATTTGCGTTTTCTGCAAGGTGCTTTGCATTTTCGATTTTAGCAGGACCTGGAGAGAGCGAAAGCACCATATTTCTGCCACAGTTGTCAATAGCTTTTCTAATCATTTCAATTTCATAATATGCGCTGTACGGCGTATCCCATTGGCGAAATTCCGTTACCGCAATGTCGTCGCACTTTATAAAATCAACGCCCCACTTAGCATAAAGTTCAAATATGCTGTTATAATAATCCTGTGCACCCTCACAGTTTTTCATTCCGTACATATCGGTGTTCCACGAGCATACGCTGAAATGGTGCGCAACCTCACGGGCAGTAAATTTACTGCCTTTTATTTTTGTGTTTTTGTGCACTGCCTGACGTGGAATACCACGCATAATATGAATTCCGAATTTTAAGCCGAGGGAGTGAACATAGTCGGCAATAGGCTTAAAGCCCTGACCGCCCTTAGCACTCGGAAAACGGTTTTCGGCAGGGATAAGTCTGCCGTATTCGTCCATATCAAGCTCGGTAAAATTGTTATAATCGTTATCTTTTGCCTTTGGTTCATACCATTGAATATCGCAAACAATATATTCCCAGCCGTATTTCTTTAAATTTTTTGCCATATAGTCGGCATTTTCCTTGAGCTGCTTTTCATTTACAGCTGCACCGAAGCAGTCCCAACTGTTCCACCCCATAGGCGCATTTTTTGCAAAATCTCTGTGTGTCATACCATATCTCCAAAACTTTTTTGTTTTACGGTTTTATATTATAATTAAAAAAACGGCGTGTCAATAACTTTTTGAAGATTTATACGATTGAATGTTTATGATATAAATATATTTAAAATTTCTTGCTATAAGATTATGTTTGTGATATCCTAAAATTTATGGAAAATAAATTATATAAATATGAGCTCCATTGCCACACGGGTTGTGTTTCACGTTGCGGCAGGGTTGAGCCTGAGGAAATTGTAAAATTATATATTGAAAAAGGATATGACGGAATAGTCGTTACCGACCACTACAGCCCTATGACCTTTGAGCCTAATTGGTGTCCGCAAAAGCAGATTGATTTTTACCTTTCGGGTTACAGGCGAATGAAAGCGGAGGCTGAAAAATCGGGCAAAGATTTCACGGTATTACTCGGAATGGAACTTCGCCATTATGGCACGGCTAACGATTATCTTATTTACGGCATTGACGAGGAATTTCTTTACAGCGCAGGCAATTTGATGAAACCGTGGGAAAAGAAAATATATTCTCTCTGTCATTCAAAAGGTTTTCTTGTGTTTCAGGCGCACCCGTTTAGAACGGGCATAAGAAGATGCGACGAGCGTTATATTGACGGTATTGAAATTTATAACGGAAAAACGAATGAGAAGCTTAACAAAAAGGCAGAGGTTTGGGCAAGGGAAAGCGGCAAACTGATGTGTTCAGGCTCTGATTTTCATACCAAGGCTCACACGGCACGAGGCGGTATTATTACAAAAGATAAAATTAATAATAATTGCGATTTATTAAGAATTCTTAAAAGTCAAAATTTTGAAATGATTAAAACATATTAACGCACTTGTTATTTTATTGACAATGCTTGTTGACGATTTGCTTGTTATAATATATAATATATTATAAGCTGTATTTAAAGAGGAGGCGCAAGTATGTGGCTTGATAAAAGTAATATTGAAACTCTTTATGCTCCGAAAAAGCGAAATTATAAAAAAGAACTTTTTGAGGCTATTAAGAAATTTGCAATTAATATTGCAAAAAAACAGTCGGGTTTTCGTAAAGAGTCACGTAAAATTCTCCTTGAAAGCAGAAAGAAATCTTATGATGAAATAAGAGACAGGATTAAAACCGACCCTAAGGTTATTTTGTTTTCGACTTTTGACGGCAGAAGCTACGGTGACAGTCCAAAGGCAATTTATGAATATATGCTCACTCAGGAAAAATTTGAGGATTATACTTTCGTGTGGGCTTTTCGCAATCCTAAGCAGTTTACCTTTATTTTGGACAACCCTAATACTTATATAGTCACGGTTAATACAAAGGATTATGAAATTGCGGCGGCAACGGCTAAGTATTGGGTTTATAACTATCGAATGAGCGACCATATTTATCCTAAGGACGACCAAGTTTACATTCAGCTTTGGCACGGCACGCCGCTTAAACGTCTTGGTTATGATATTAATATTTCCGACAACGCTATGAATTCAAAAAGCGAAATCCGTGAAAAATATAAGGTTGATGCAAGTAAGTTTAAATATATTCTTGCCCCGTCGCACTTTGCGGCAGAAAAATTTATTTCCGCTTGGAATTTGGAGGCTATCGGCAGAACGGATACTGTTTTGGAGCTTGGCTATCCGAGAAATGACTTTTTGGCAAATTATACGCAAAAGGACATTGAAGATATAGTAAGTGAATTACAGCTTCCGAGGGACAAAAAATATATTCTTTATGCACCTACTTGGCGTGACAATCAGCATCAGGCAGGCATAGGCTACACATATAAAACCGAGGTTGATTTTGACAAGCTGAAAGCTAATCTCGGCGATGAATATATTATCCTTTTCAGGGCGCATTATCTTGTTGCAAATTCCTTTGATTTTGATAAATACAAGGGCTTTGTTTATGATGTGTCAAAGGTGAATGATATCAATCATCTTTATGTCATTTCCGACTTGCTTGTAACGGACTATTCATCGGTATTTTTCGATTATGCAAACCTTAAAAGACCGGAAATTTTCTATATGTATGACCTTGAGGCATACGGCAATGAAATCCGTGGCTTTTATATTGACCTTGATGAGCTTCCCGGCCCGATTGTTCAAACCGAGGACGAGCTGATTAAGGCTATCAAGAATGCCGAGACGGACAGAAGCTATGACGAAAAATATAAGGCGTTTAATGATAAGTTTAATTATCTTGACGACGGCAAGGCTGCTCAAAGAGTTACCGAAGCAATTATAGAAGAATAATGCAGACGGGCGATTGATAATCGCCCCTACAATGATAAAAGAAAATCTACCGTAGGGGCGAACATTGTTCGCCTCTTATTTTTTGTAATTCTTTTGTGCAATTCGTACATAAAAGCCCCGAATTTTTATGAATTATGGCAAATTGAAAAATAGACCTTTTTCTATTATAATTGTTACAGGTGATTTTATGAAAACGATATTTAAAAATTGCACTCTTCTTGACGGCACGAAGGATATGGCGGCAAGGGAAAATATTGACGTTGCGATTGAAAACGGAAAAATTGTTGAAATCGGCAGTATTACTCCGAGTGTAAGCGATGAAGTTATTGATTTAAGCGGCAAATATTTAATGCCGGGGCTTATCAATTTGCACGTTCATCTTCCTGCAGGCGGCAAGCCGCAAAACAAGCCGATGAAAACCACTCTTTTAACCAAAATTGCGCTTTCCTCAGCCATTTCAAGAGAGCTTGTGCTTAAAATGTGCCATGCCTATGCAATGCAGGGCTTGATGGCAGGTGTTACCACTGTTCGTGCAGTCGGCGGACTTGATAATCTCGATACCCGCCTGCGTGATAAGATTAATTCCGGAAAGCTTGACGGACCGAGGATTTTGGCGGCAAATTTTGCTATCGGCGTGCCGAACGGACATATGGTAGGCTCTGTTACACGTCCTGCCCAAACCGTGGCGGACGCAGTCAAAATGGTTGACGAATTAAAGGGTCAAAACGTAGATTTAATTAAATTGATGATTACGGGCGGAGTTATGGACGCTAAGGTTAAGGGCGAGCCGGGTAAGCTTATGATGAAGGCAGATATGATTAAGGCTTGCTGTGACAGGGCGCACGGCTACGGTCTTAAAGTTGCTGCTCACGTTCAAAGTCCTGAGGGTGTAAGGTGTGCCGTTGAAAACGGAGTTGACTCAATCGAGCACGGCTCTACTCTTACCCAAAGGGAAATTGATGCTTTCAAAAAGCACAATGCCGTTTTGGTTTGCACAATTTCGCCTGCGCTTCCTATGGCAAAATTTGAACGTGAAACCTTGGGTATCAGCGAGGCGGTGCAATATAATTCAAATATTGTTTATAACAATATGATTTTAGGCTCAAAAACAGCGCTTGAAAACGGAATTACCGTCGGGCTGGGAACAGATACGGGCTGCCCATATACCACCCATTATAATATGTGGCGTGAACTTCATTATTTTGAAAAGAACGTCGGCGTATCGCCTGCTTTTGCGCTTTATACCGCCACTCTCAATAATGCGAAAATTTTGGGAATTGATGATATTACAGGCAGTATCGAGGTCGGCAAGTGCGCCGATATCCTCGTGTCAAATTCAAATCCGCTTGATGATTTTCGTGCGCTGTCTCAGCCGTATATGGTTGTTTGCCGAGGTAAAATTTATAAAGAGCCAAAGATTGAAAAATACGAAAAATGCGAATACGAGCTTGATAAATATTATGATTAAAAAAAGCCTACTAATCTAACGTTAGATTAGTAGGCTTTTGCTTATTTATAATAGCTTTCCTTTACTTCAAGAAGCTCCTGCTCGGTGCAAGATGAACTTAAGCAACCAACGCTGGTAACGCATTTTCCGCCTGTAATATTGCCGAATTTGATTGAATCCTCAAAACTTTTTTCGTGGTACAAGCCGTAAATAAAGCCTGCAAGGAATGCGTCGCCTGCACCTGTTGAGTCAACGTGCTTGAAATCGTCAACTTGACTGACATAAAATTTCTTTCCGTTTTCCATTCCGAGGCAGCCGCCTTTATCAAGCTTAACGATAACCTTTTCAAAATAATTTGATAAAACGTCAGCCGCTTTTTCCGGAGTGTCGGTATCTGTTATTTTAAGCGCTTCCTTTTGGTTTGGGGTATAATAATCAGCAAGCTCAAGATGCTCCTTGTAGTTTTCAAGGCTCAAATTGTCGTCCCAGCCGCAGTCGAAAACAAGCATTGTGCCCTCGCTTTTAAGTTTTTTGTATACAGGCAAAAAGCCGCCTGTGTGCATAATCACTATCTTTGCGCCGGTGCACATTTTGTAAGCCGCATCAAGTGCGTCGGGCGTTGCCTCAACGCTTCCGTGACCGTAGGACATAAACGTTCTGTCCCTGCTTGTAATCATAGCGCTTGTAACATTAAGCGGAATATCGTCATCGCCTTTATAAAGATTAATAGGGGATACACCGCATTTTTCAAATTCCTGCCTTGCATAGTTTGAAAAAATATCATCTCCAAGCTCTGTCGCAATTTTAGTTTTAATACCGAGCCTGCCGAGATTTATAAGCGTTGCGGGAACACCGCCGCCGAGCTGAAGCGAAAAATGCTTTGCATATATTTCTTCGCCCTCGTTCGGCAATCTGTCGATTCCCGAATAAAGAATGTCAACGTTGGTACAGCCTATTCCGGCAATAAAATTTTTATCTCCCATATTTATCTCCTAAATTAATATATCTGTTTTGTTTTAATTATATATTATAATTGTATCAATATCAAGAAACAAGCCGTTTAAAATAAAAATTCCCCTTAATAAAATCAAGCCAATGCATAAAGGACGTTTATTCCCATGCATTGGCTTATTTTTGTATATTTATTAAGTTATGCTTAATTTGTCATTTGCAAAATAAATATAACTTTTTCCTTTATTTCTTTTCCCAACCCGAATAAAGAGTCAGGCTGTCGCTTACAGTGTCTTTATTAATATCAAATTGCTTAGTGCAATCCTTGTCTAAATACCAACCCGTAAAGGTGTAGCCCTCTTTAACAGGATTTTCTTCAATATCAACAAGCTGACCGTACATAACCTTTTGATTATCTATTTGCGAGCCGCCGTCTGTATTGAATGTGACAGTAAATCCTGCATGACTTACCGCAAAAATCATACAGGCGATAAGAACGATAATTCCGACAAGGATGAGCTTGTCTGCCGTTTTTACAGACATTTTTATGTTTCGGTAAAGTCCTCCGGGTTTCCTTTCGGTGTTAAGATTTATTGTGTTGTTTTCGTTCATATTTTTCACTGCCTTTCAAAAACGGTGGTTAATTATTATCTTCTTGCGAGATACTTTCTCATATCAATTGCGCAAGCAACAAGAATGATTACACCTTTGATAATGTAAAGCATATTTGCGGATACGGAAAGGAAGTTAAGACCGGCAAAAATAATCTGCAAAAGAAGTACGCCGATAACGATACCGCTGATTTTACCTGTACCGCCTACAAATGATACACCGCCGATTACGCAAGCCGCAATAGCGTCACATTCGTAGTTAAGACCTGTGTTTGCAGAGCAAGAAGCAATACGAGCGCCCTCAATAAAGCCTGTGATACCGTACATAACACCTGCAAGCACAAATACCATTAAGATTGTCATAAATACATTTACGCCCGATACTCTTGCTGCTTCTTCGTTTGAACCTACGGCAAACATATTTTTACCAAACTTTGTTTTATTCCAAATAACCCACATAATTGCTGTTAAAACTGCGGAATAAAGAACATATTTAGGAATTGCAACACCGCCGACATTGAAAAGCGTACCGGTGATAAAGCTTGTGTAAGACGAGTCAAGACCTGAAAGAGTTTGACCGTTGTTGCCGCCAATCATAAGATACATAAGAACAGTACCAAAAACAATAAGCTGGGTTGAAAGAGTAACTATAAACGGATGAAGCTTAAACTTAGCAACAAAAAATCCGTTTACAAGGCCAACAACTGCGCCGATTGCAATTACTGCAAGAAATACAATCCAAAGCGGCATTGTATTAAGATTTGGGAACATTTTGTTGGCATAGCCTGTCATTTGCAAAAGCGAAGCCGCAACGCAGGCGGTAAGACCTACACATCGACCTGCCGAAATATCCGTACCTGTTAATACGATACATCCTGCAATACCCAAAGCAATCGGAAGCTTTGCGGCGGTGAGCGAAACAATATTAACTATTGACGATACACTCAAAAATGCCGGAACCTTGATTGCAATAAAAATCACCGCTATTGCAATGATGATATACATTGCGTTGTTAAATAATAAATCTGTAATTAATCTTTTTTTGTCGTCCTTGTCTGCCGCTTTGAATTTTTCAACCCAAAGGGAGATACGTGAACGCTTAACCTTTTTTATACTTGTGTCAGCCATAATGAAATCCTCCTTATACATATTTTGCCGCAAGTGTCATAATCTCTTCCTGATTAGTAGTCTTTGCGTCAACCTCACCTGAGAGCCTTCCGCCCGACATAACAAGAATTTTATCGCATACGCCTAAAAGCTCTGCCATTTCGGAAGAAACCATAATGACTGTTTTGCCTTTTTTGGCAAGGTCAAGAATAAGCTGATAAATTTCGTATTTTGCGCCTACGTCGATACCTCTTGTCGGTTCGTCAAGAAGAAGCACGGTAGGGTCAGTCAAAAGCCACCTTGCAAGGATAACCTTTTGCTGATTACCGCCTGAAAGCGAGCTGATTTTTGTTTCCTGATTAGGAGTTTTAACTCTAAGGGATTTTATATATTCGTCAGTCGTGTCCTTCATTTTCTTTTTGTTAAGAAACGGACCGGTCTGATATTTTTTTAAGCTTGAAATTGTAGTATTTTCTCTGATATTCAAAATTCCGAAAATACCTGTTGCACGTCTTTCCTCAGTCAAAAGGGCAAAGCCGTTTTTGATTGATTCGTGCGGATTCCTGTTTTTAACCTCTTTGCCGTCAAGTGTGATTTTTCCGCTTTTTTTGGTGGTTATTCCAAATATTTGCTCTAAAAGCTCTGTTCTTCCTGAGCCGTCAAGCCCTGCCACACCAAGGATTTCTCCTCTTCTTGCCTGAAATGAAACATTATTAAGGTTTGTATATTCGCCGCTTAAATTTTCGACATTAAGAAGAACGTCTCCGATTTTATTGTCTTTTTCAGGATAACGGTTTGTAAGTTCACGGCCAACCATAAGCTTAATGATTTCGTCCATAGTAAGCTCACTTGCTGCCTTTGTGGCAATCCATTTGCCGTCACGCATAATTGTAACGTCGTCGCTTATGCGCAAAATTTCCTCCATTTTGTGAGAAATATAAATAATGCCGCAGCCTCTGTCCCTGAGCATATTAATAATACGGAAAAGATGTTCAACCTCTTCCTCGGTAAGCGATGAGGTTGGCTCATCAAAAACAATTATTTTTGAATTGTAGGAAACGGCTTTGGCAATTTCAACCATTTGCCTTTGCGAAACCGACATTGTGCTCATAACGGCTTTCGGGTCAACGTTAATTTCGAGGTCTTTAAAAACCTTCATTGTTTCGTCATACATTTTCTTTTCACTTGTGAAAGGAAGATATTTTGAAACCTTTGGAAATCTGCCGAGCCACATATTGTCCATAACATTACGCTTGAGCGCTTGGTTGAGCTCCTGATGTACCATTGCAACACCGTTTTCAAGGGCTTCCTTACTGTTTTTGTAATTAACCTCTTTTCCATCGACATAAATGTGACCGTTGTCTTTGCTGTAAACACCGAAAAGACATTTCATAAGTGTTGATTTACCGGCGCCGTTTTCACCCATAAGTGCATGAACTGTTCCTTTTTTGACCGTCAACTGTGCATGGTCAAGCGCTTTGACACCCGGAAAAGTCTTTTCTATATCAACCATTTTTAACAATATATCTTTGTCAGTCGCAGAAACGGATTTATTTATATTGTTTTGCATATGTATCTCTCCTATCTGCTTTGAATAGTACGGTTGAGGCAAAAAGCCCCAACCGTATTTTGTGAAGTTAATTTATATTATTTTTCTGAATCTGCTGTGTAAGCCGAATAAGGAATATTTACTCTCCAAGTGCCTACTACGTTTGCAGTGTCAATACTGTCAAGTGCGTTTGCACCGTTGAGGTAATTACCCATAATTGTTGTGATTGCTGTAGCCATACCCTGTGCGTCTTGCTTGATTGTACCAATCATTGAGCCTGACTTGATAGCTGATTTAGCTGCGTCTGTTGCATCAACACCGAATACAGGAATAACCTTTTTGCCATCCTTGTTGTAGCCTGCTGTTTGAAGAGCAGATACTGCGCCGAGTGCCATTTCGTCGTTGTTGGCAATTACAAGTTCAATCATATTTTTGTTTGATTCTGTGTACTGAGCAAGAGCTGTGCTCATATAGTTTGTAGCTGCTGCTGATGACCATAAGCCGTCCTGGTCAACAAGATATTTGTTCTTGTTAGCTGCATCATAGAACTCGAGGTCAGGCTTTCCTGCTTTTTCAAGAACCTTGTTAGCGTCCTCAACGCCGTACTTTGTACGTGCGATTGCTTCCATATTGCCCTCTTGACCCTTGAACATTACATAGCTGATTTTGCCGTCGCCGTTAAGGTCGAGCTTGTCATAGTTGTTTACAAGGTATTCGCCAATCATCTGACCCTGCATATGACCTGCCTGCTCGTAGTCTGTTCCTACGAATACACACTTTTCATAGCTTTCAATAACCGACTGGTCAACAGAACGGTTAAAGAAGATTACAGGAACGTTTTTAGCCTTTGCAAGATTAATAATGTTTTGAGCCGCATCATTTGAGCCTGTGTCAACTACATTGACGATGAGCATTGATGAGCCTTTTGCAAGTGCTGTTTGAACCTGCTCGGTCTGTGTTGTCTGGTTGCCGTTTGCGTCGTAATCGTTATAGGTATAGCCGCCGTCTTTCAAAATTTTATCCATTGATGAACGAACGGTTGAAATGTATGCATCGCTGAAGGTGTAATAGAATACCGATATCTCACCTTTGGCAGACGAAGCCGCCTTTGTTGTGCCGCCGTCATCCTTTTTTGAAGAACAAGCTGCAAAACCTACTACCATTACTACTGCTAATAATAATGCCAATAACTTTTTCATCTTTTTCATAAAGATTACCTCCTTAAAATTTTTCGTTAAGTCATTGTGTGTCTTTATTATATCTTTGACAGATTTAAAATTGAATGTGATTTTTTATTCAAAGTGTATAAAAAATTACGATATTTATGATTTATTATGTTAAAATTACTACCCAAAAGCATAAAAAACGGCTTTGACAAGCCAAAATTGACCGTCAAAGCCGTTTTGAATATTTGTTAATTACTGCTTTCGCTAAAGCTGAAAAGTATTTTTTGAATATCAGGTGAAAACATATTTTTTCGAGTTACAACATAGGTGTCGGTTTCAATTGTGCTTGTTTGCGATTTTTTGCCCGACAGTATTTCAGACGCTTTTGAAACCGAGGTGTAACCCATAGAAAAAGGATTTTGAACAATCAGTGTATCTATCTCTCCGCTTTCAAGCATATTTACGCAGTTGACATTGCTGTCAAAGCCTATGCCGAAAACCTTGTTATTCAAATTTAATTCCTTTATTGCATATGCCACCCCGATGGTTGACCATTCGTTGAAGCCTATCAGCACATTGATTTGCTTGTGCTTTTTTAGTAGCTTTTTTGCACCGGCGGTTGCACTTTCTTTGTTTGATTCAACATTAACTGTATCAACAATTTTTGCATTATCTATTTTGTTTATATAATCGGTAAATCCTTTTAATCGCCCTTTGCCGTTTTCGGTATTTGCGCCATAATTTACTATACCTATATTAATAGACTTTTGCTCCTTGCACAAATCGACTGCCTGCTTTGCCGCTTTTTTTCCGGCTTCAATATTGTTTGTACCCACAAAAAGCTCCTTGCCGTTTACATCAACGTCGCTGTCAACCGTGATTACCTTAATTCCGCTGTTAATGGCTTTTTGAACGGCATCGGCATTTTTTTCAAAATCTATCGCTGAAAGAATTATGACGCCTACATTGTTTGAAACTGCGTTTTCAATCATTTTGTTTTGGGCGTTGTAATCCTCTTCGTTTTCAGGACCTTCAAATGTAACGTTTACATTGTATTCGGTTGCCGCAGACAGCGCTCCGTTTTTCATATCGTTCCAAAAAGTTGAGTCGCTGCCTTTTGTTATTATTGCAATATTGTTGCTTTTGTTGTCAAATTCTGCGCCTTTTGCACAGCCAAACAGGACTGCAATAAGAAAAAAAGTAAGAGTGAGCAAGGCAGTCGCTTTTTTAATATTCATGTTCTTGTCCTTTCTCAATTTTTGGAATTTTAATCGTTACGGTTGTGCCGACGTCAAGCTCGCTATCAATCGTAATTCCGTATTCCTCTCCGAAATATATTTTCAGTCGGTCATTTACATTCTTAACACCGATACCTTTTGAGTCGCTTCGGTCCTTTTGAAGAATGGTTTGGCATTGCTCCTGCGTCATTCCCAGTCCGTTATCCTTAACGATTATCACAATATCCTTGCCTTGGCGACGGACAATAATTTTAATTTCGCCCTCGTCAACCATTCGGTCAAGCCCGTGATAAATTGCATTTTCAATAAACGGTTGAATTGTAATTTTGTTGCACATATAGCCCAAAACGCTTTTGTCAACATCAAATGAATAGGTAAATTGGTTTTTGTATCTGTAGCTTTGAATAATAAGATAGCTTTCGGCGTGCTTGAGTTCGTCGCTTATTGTTATAAATTCATTGCCGTGGCTTATGCTTATTCTGAAAAGCTTTGCAAGCGCACCCACCATTTTGACTGCGTCCTTGCTGTTGTCCTGCTCACACATCCATTGAATTGAATCAAGCGTATTATAAAGAAAATGAGGATTGATTTGAGCCTGCAAGGCTTTCAGTTCCGTCTTTCTGAGAACAATTTCTTCATTGTGAACCTTTTCCATAAGCGACTGAATCATAAGCACCATATGTTCAAACGATGACGAAAGCGTTTTGAATTCCACAACGTTACTCATATCTGCCTTGTATTCAAATGATTCCGCCTGCTTTTCAAATTTTTGCATTGAATCAACAAGCCTTCTGACAGGTCTTGTAACAGTTCTTGAAAGAATAAAATAAACCAAAACCGATATAAAAAGGCTGAATAAAATCGCAAATGCAGAGCCGATGATTATTTGGCTTTTTACTGCCTGTGTTATTTCGTCATTAAAGCTTACGCCTACTATTTTCCAATTACACGAGGCAAGGGAGGATATGTTATAAATATTATTTCTTTTCCTGTGTATTCCGTCTGCAAGGTCAAAAATCTCATCGGTATTTTCCTTTTTCAATCCCGAAAAAAGAATTTGCTGTTGTGGGTGATAAATAATTTCGCCTTTTGAATTGATAATGTAGCAATAACCCCTTTGACCGATGCTCACTTTATCAATATATTTTGCAATTGACGAGAATTTGAAATCAATCACAACAAAAACCTGGCGGGCATAAAGATTTGAATATTCTTTTTTTGCAATTGTTACAACCCACGGATATTTGTTTTCATAAATCGTATTTACGTGGGGTTGAGTAATTGCGTATCCGTCAGTAAGTCCTGAAAAAGCGGCTTTGTCAAACGATAAATTAGTAGGATTGCTTTTTACTTTGTCGTTGTTGTCGTTTCCGTCTAAAAGCAAATTGCCCTGCATATCATAAAGCATAACGCAATATATATCTTCTTCAAGTCTGGATGCTGTTGATATTGCATTTTGAAGCGACGAGGTATCGGTACAACTGTTCATTTCATCGCAAAGGTTATCAAGCTTGTTTTTTATTGACGAAACATAATTAGAAACGGTCTCGTTAGCCTGCGACACAGCTTGCCTGCTCGATACATAAGCCGAATCAAACATTGAATTTTTGTAAAATATGCCAAAAAATAATGTAGAAGCAAGAGTTGAAAATATAACGCCGAAAACAACGATTGCTATAATCAATACAGACAATTTTATTTTGTTACGCTTAAACATCGTTTTTTCCTAAATGCTCCTCTCTGTATTTGTTAGGTGACATACCGTAATATTTTTTAAAGCAATAACTGAAATAGTGTTGGTCACTGTATCCGCATTTTTGTGATATTTCAAAAATTTTCATTGACGTACACAACAGTAAATCGCTTGCCGCTTTCATTCTGCGTTCTGTAACAAGGGCAATAAAATTTTGCGACTTCGTTTTCTTTATAAGCGCACTTAAATAGTTTGGGCTTACACCCAGCTTGTCGCTTGCGTCGGTCAATGATAAATCCTCATTCATATATTCGTCGTTTATAATTTGAAGTGCTCTGTCGCAAATCGTTTCGCTTTCGTGCCTTTGCGAGCGTGAAATGATATCTCTTGCGTCAAGGCAAAGCGATATTAGTTCTTTTTTATACTGCTCGTTAAAATCGAATGACAGGCGAGAGGTGAAAGGATTATTTGATGAGAAAAGCTCAGATAATGCGTCATTGTCAGATAAAACGCTTACGCATCTGTGCGCCGTTGCAAGTATTTGAATAATCAAATAATTTATTTCGTCACGATTTTTATTTGACAACATATCATTAAGAAATTCACTTATTTCTTCCTTGTTGCCTATTTTTAAAAGCTGCTCAAGCTTATGGACGGACTTTTCTATGTCCTCAAGTTCATATATGCTTTTGTGTTCCTGATCGTTAATAAATCTGATATCGCCTGCACCGTCAGAGGTGTATCGCCTTGCCGTGATAGCCTGAGCGCAAGCAAGCGACAAAAGCACCGGGCTTTCAACTGTTTGGCTGATACCGATTGTGCATTTTTGGTCGAAAAGCTTTTTTGCGCTTTGCACAAGCTCAATTACAGGAAGTCTTAATTTTGTTGACATTTCTTCTGCTTCACTCGTCACAAGCGTAACAATTCTGCCGTTTACAAAAAAACTTTCGCAATTTGCATATTTTCCTACAATGCTGTTTACAAAATCAATATGATGTGCCTTGGTACAGTTTTCACCGCTGAATGTTTTGAATTTTGACACAACAACGCTGTAGCAGTCATTATCGCTTTTAATAAGTCCTAACCTTTTGGCACTGTCTTTCAACTCTTGAGGTGTATAAATATCCTCTCCTGTTCCTAAAAGCAATGGCAAAAGAAATTCCGTTTTTTTAAGTCTTAACTCGGTTTCTTCGTTTGATGTTCCTGTTTTAAGCCTTTCAAATTCTTCGTCCATTTCCGCTTTGATTTTTACGAATTCTTCGCTGATTTCGCTTGCGGAAATAGGTTTTAAAAGATAACGGATAACATTATACTTAAACGCTTCCTGTGCATATTCAAAATCATCGTATCCGCTTAAAATAACAAGCTTTGTGGCAGGTCTTATTTCTCTTGCCTTTCTTGCAAGTTCAAGTCCTGTCATAAGCGGCATTTTGATATCAGTCAAAATTAAATCGGGTTCCAGTTTTTCAAGAAGTTCAAGTGCTTCAATTCCGTTTTCAGCGTCGCCTACAACTTTAAATCCGGCTTTTTCCCAATTTACGCTTTTAATAACTGCTTCTCTTTGGCGTATCTCGTCATCAACTACAAGCACACTATACATAATTTTCCCTCTCAATAAAATCACTTATTTTGCGTATACTTATCTAAATTTATTATATATAAAGTTAATCTATTTATCAAGTATGTTTGAGGGATAAAAATATGTGTACTAAAATATCCGATAATTAATGTTTTTTACTGAATTACTGTTCAAATCAAGACAGTGAAAACGCAAAAACATCTCTATTGTCCTGTCTTCACAAATAAAAACCAATCACTTTAGTGGTTGGTTTTTATTTGTGTATTCGATAATACTCAAGGCGGATTCGAACCGCAAAACTATCAATGCGACGACTTGGCGAATTCACTAGTCTACTGTAAATTACAGTATTCGTTGACATAATTAAATAAATAAGATACAATTATATCGGAAGCAGTAAGACCCAGGTCATTATTTGACTGAAAGTTTGGCTCGATAAGAACGGCTGCTTCTTATCCATTTAGTAAAAGCACAACATACAACTAAAATATATACGAAAACTGCAAGGAGTTTGAATATGAAATTATTTTCAAAGCCGAAATATCCGAAAAATTATCCGATAAAACAAGTGCCCTCAACCGAGCCAAACGAATACCAACTCGAGCAGATTAACAGAAAATTCGGTATGTTTATCCACTTTGGAATAAATACATTCAACAACGTGGAATGGTCGAACGGCAAACTGCCGATTGAAAGTTATTGCCCCACGGATATTGATGCAGACGGCTGGGTGAAAGCGGCATATGAAGCCGGAATGAATTATGTAATAATCATAGCAAAACACCACGACGGCTTTTGCCTTTGGAACACATACACAACCACATACGGCGTGAGAAATTCGCCCGACAAAACCGATGTAATCTCCGAGGTTGCAAAGGCATGCGACAAATACGGCATTAAACTCGGAATTTATTATTCGCTTTGGGACAGGCACGAGCACTGCTACAAAAATGACGAGGCATACATTAAATATATGGAAAAGCAACTCGTTGAACTCTTGGACGGAAGATACGGAGAAGTGGTCGAACTGTGGCTTGACGGCGGCTGGGACAAGCCGTGCCGCAAATGGCAACTTGACAGAATATACAACACGGTAAAAAAGTTACAGCCTAAATGCCAAATCGGAGTCAATCTCACAATAGGAAAATTCACCGACAAAAAGGGAGTTCCAAAGAAAAGATATCAGCCGAAAAATTATCAATACGGTGACCCTATCGCAATGTTCCCGTCAGATTTCAGGCTTTGGGACCCGCATATGTGCAGAGAGGACGACCCGAAAATTTACACCTTCAACGGCGAAAAATACTATTTACCGTTTGAGCAGACCATATGCTCACGAAAAGAGGGTGTCTGGTTTTATTCCGACGAATACGAAAACAAGACATTGCAAGACGCAGACGAAACAGCAAAAAATTATCGCATACTCGAAAAGGCACATAATCTGATGGTGATTAATCTTCCGCCTGACAAGAACGGAAAACTCAGCAAAAACGATGTTGATAATTTAATGCTTATCGCAGAAAAACTCGGTATAAGAAGATAAAAAAAGCGAAGTAGATAAATATCTACTTCGCTATTTTGGTACGCTGGAAGGGACTCTCGTCGAAACACACTCCGTGTTTAAACAATTTTGCAAAGCAAAATCGTAACAAACACTTCGTATGTTTCTCCTCTCCCCACAAAGTCTTTGACTTTGTGGGGACCCCGAAATAAAGAGTATTCTCGCACACTTTCACAACATAATAAAAACGAGGAACATTCTAAAGAACATTCCTCGTTTTTGGTACGCTGGAAGGGACTCGAACCCCCGACCTACTGGTTCGTAGCCAGTCACTCTATCCAGCTGAGCTACCAGCGCATTTATGTGTTGCACGTTTTTGTGCTTAGATAATATAACACAAATAAAACAAAAATGCAACACTTTTTTTATTTTTTATAAGGATTATTTGAAATATATTTTTCAAGAATACCTGCGGCAAGCTCCACAAGCTCCGGACACGGGCGCTTTTTATAGTATTCTTTTGTGCGAGGCTCGGCAAGCGGCGAATCGGGACCGGGCTTTGAAAGACCGAGAAGCTCACGGCATACTATTGAGCCGTTTTCCTCTCTAAATTCATTTGCTACAGCTTGAACTCGCTTATAAATTCCTGACTTATCGTCATCATAAAGTGCAGAGATAACGAAGGTCATACCGGAAACAGCTCCGCAAACCTCTCTCATTCTGCCCATTCCGCCGCCGAAGCCGACGGTTAATTTTTCAACAAGCGATTTTGGCATATTCATTTCTTCCGCAAAAGCAGCAGCAACCGCTTGCGAGCAGTTAAGGCCGCTCATAAAATTTTCTTTAGCTGATTCGCCCTTTGTCATTTTTATCTCTTTTCTTTTTTAATATATTTATACCTATATTATTTGATTACTTGTATTACTCGCCGAAAACAAAGTCGCTGCCTGAATTTGAAGCGGTTGTTTCAGGCGCTTGAGTTTCAACAGGTGAGAATTGTGCTGAAAAGCTTGCGTTTTGGTTAGCAGTGAAGGTGTATTCTTCCTTGCTGCTTACTTTGACTCCGTTTGAATACCAGCCGTCGAACTTGTATCCGTCGTCAGCTCTTGCAACAAGAGTAACCTTTTTGCCGTTTTCATACTTGCCGTCGCCCTCTGCTTCGCCGCCTCCGCTTGAGCTTGTGTTGATTATCCAAAGGGAAGCAGTAGTTTGCTTGGTGGTTTTTTCGGTAGTTGATTCGGTTGTGCTTTCTGTAGTCTTTTTCTCTGTGGTGCTGTATTTGTCGCTTGTAGAATCAGACTGTGTAGAAATTTTAGTAAGGTTTGAAGATGTGGTATTGTCTTTGTTCTTGTTATGAGCAATTGCTGCAACAGAAGCAATGATTGCAATAAGAATAACCGCAAGAACAGCAATAATTATGATGCTTTTCTTTTCGGCACCTTTATTTTTCTTTTCGCTTTCGTTATTTTTTTGATTATTATATTGATTATTATATTGATTTTCTTTATCATAATCATTATAGTTATCATTTCGGTTTTGAACTTGATTATTCGGCTCGTTTACTGCTTTAAAAGTTTGAGTTCTGTCGTCGTCAATACCGTTTGCATTGTCAAAATCGCTTTCGTCATAAAGAGGAGAGCCGCAAACCTCACATATGTATCTGTTGTCATCGTTGTCTGCGCCGCAGTTTTTACATCTCATTATTTATCACTCCTTGAAAAATATATTAAAAATACTGTACTATAGTCTGTTTTCATCAAAATAGTATACCATAATAATGTATAAATCTCAATGTAAAAATTAATTTTTTAAAAATTATGACTTAATTTTAAATTTTCTATTGACATTTTGTGAGATTTAATATAAATTTAATATGTAGCGTTTTATAAAACGGATTCGTATAATTCTGAAAGGGGAACCCTGAAAATGAACAAATATGTGAAAAAAGGCTTGTGCCTTGTACTTGCTACAGGATTAATCGCAAGCTCATTTGCAGGATGTGCAAAAGTAAATTACGTAACTGAAGGTGCCATTAAGGCTATTCACCAAATTAAGGACGGCAGTTGGAAGAAACAAGCAGAGGGCGAAAAAGCCGGTTCTTCAGAAGATACTTCTGTTCTTGAAAAGTCATTTGAGGCAGGCAAGTACGGCGGAGTTGAGTTTAAGTCACTCGAAGATGTTGCTAACTATTATAAAGAGGCTTATGATTACACTAAGACTCTTACTGCCGAGTATGTCAATGATAAGGGTCAGACTGAGACTTTCTACAAGCTCCTCGGTGATGAGAAAATTAATGTAGGTAAGGTTATGATTGACGGCAAGGAAAATGCTGTTATTAACAAGCTCGTTCCGGGTATTGTTGACGGCTTGTTCAAGCCAAACATTTACGGTCTTGTTCCTTGTAACAACCGTAACCCTAAGCTTGATAACTACAATTGTAATGAGAAAGATCCGGGCAAAAAAGACTTTAGAAAGTCTTATGTTAAGGGTGAGGACGTTCTTGACGCTAACATTACAGATAACGGCGACGGAACTATCACAATGGTAATTCAGCCAAAGGCTGCTGAAATGAGTATGAGAGGCGAGGATTCACAGGGTGACTTCTTCGAGGTTCTCGGTGATATCAGTGCAACTGTTGCACAAATCGACGTTATTTCATTCGCTCAGGGTACTGCAGAGGATAACATTAAGGTTACATATAAGGGCGGTACCGTTACTTGCACAATCAATACTAAGACTAAGGAAATCACTAAGGCTGAGTATGATATGGTTGCAGAGGTAGCTGTAAACCATGCAAATGTAGCAGTTATCAAGGATAAGAGCGCATCTCTTTTAATCAAGTATAAGAACACATTCCCTGCTTCTGACGAAGTAACAATGAAGGCAAGGCAGTTTAAGAGAAAGTAATTAAGACTTTCTATGTTTAGAGAATTTAAGAGCATCTCGATTGAGGTGCTCTTTTTCTATACAATTTTGGTTTATTTATCGTTATTTGTTAATAATATGTTTGTTGAATTAAATATAATAATGATTTATAATTTATATATAATAATTTACTGAGAGGGGTATATTATGCGCAAGGTTATTAATATTGACAAGGACTGGAAATTTTCAAAAGAGGCTTCCTCCGTTCCAAGCACGTTTCCGAGCGATTGGGAGAGCATTGATTTGCCATACACTTTCAATGGCGATGACGGACAGGACGGCGGCAACGATTATTATCGTGGCAAGGGATATTTTGCAAAAAGCTTGGCTAAAAGCGATATGCCTGACGGCGAAGAAGTTTATCTTCAGCTTGACGGTGTAAATTCAACAGGTACTGTTTATTTTAACGGAAAAGAAATTTGCGTTCACAACGGCGGATATTCTACCTTTAGGGTTAAGCTTGATGATATTAAGGACGAAAATTTGCTTGTTGTTGTTGCCGATAACTCGCCTAACGATTACGTTTATCCTCAGGTTGCGGATTTTACATTTTACGGCGGTATTTACAGGGATGTAAGCCTTATCGGAGTAGGCAAAAATCATTTTGACCTTGATTTTTACGGTGCTCCTGGCATTGCGGTTACACCTGAAATCAGCGGCGATGACGCAAAAATTACTGTTGACGCTTATTGCGACGGCGAGGTTGAATTTGAAATAAGCGACGGCAATGAGGTTGTTGCAAGGGCTAAGGCAAGCGGTAAAAATCCGAGTGCTAAGCTTGAAATTAAAGACGTTCATCTTTGGGACGGTGTTGACGACCCGTTTCTTTATACCGCTGTCGCTAAGCTTATTGTTGACGGCGAGGCACTTGACGAGGTTAAAACACGTTTTGGTTGCCGCACATTTGAGATTGATGCGCAAAAGGGATTTATTTTAAACGGCAGAGAGTATCCTTTAAGAGGTGTTTCAAGGCATCAGGACAGGCCTCATATCGGCAATGCGCTCTTGCCTGAGCATCACAAAGAGGATATGGATTTGATTTGCGAAATGGGTGCTAACACTATCCGTCTTGCCCATTATCAGCACGCTCAGTATTTTTATGATTTGTGCGACGAGAGAGGTATTGTTGTTTGGGCGGAAATTCCGTATATTTCAAAGCATCTTGAAAAAGGTGTTGAAAATACAAAGTCACAAATGAAAGAACTTGTTTATCAAAATTACAATCACCCGTCAATCGTGGTGTGGGGACTTTCAAATGAGATTACAATGGGCGGCGCAACTTCTCCTATTGTTGAAAATCATAAGATGCTCAATGACCTTGTTCATTCGCTTGATAAAACAAGGCTTACTACCGAAGCGGTGCTTACTGCCTGCAATATCAATGAGGAATATGTGCATATTTCGGATGTTCTTTCATATAACCATTATTTCGGCTGGTACGGCGGCGATGTGTCAATGTACGGCAATTGGTTTGATACATTCCACAAGAAATATCCAAACAAGGCAATCGGTATGAGCGAGTACGGTTGCGAGGCACTCAATTGGCACACAAGTCACCCTGAACAGGGAGATTATACTGAGGAATATCAGGCATATTATCACGAGGAAGTAATCAAGCAAATTGCAAAACGTCCTTATCTTTGGGCTACTCACGTTTGGAATATGTTTGACTTTGCCGCAGACGCACGTGCCGAAGGCGGCGAAAACGGTATGAACCACAAGGGACTTGTCACATTTGACAGAAAGTATAAAAAAGACAGCTTTTATGCTTATCAGGCTTGGCTTTCCAAAAAGCCGATGCTCCATATCTGCGCAAAGAGGTATGTTGACAGGGTTGAGGACGTGACCAAGGTTACTGTTTATACAAATCTTGACGAGGTTGAGCTTTTTGCAAACGGTGAGAGTGTCGGCAAAAAGAAAAAGGGTGAATTTCCGTTCTTCCACTTTGAAGTTAAAAATGAGGGTGAAACCACCCTTGTTGCAAAAGCAGGCGATTTAACAGACGAGGCTCAAATCAGAAAAGTTGACAAGTTTAACGAAGATTACAGGCTTAAAGAAGAGGGTGCGGTAATCAATTGGTTTGAGATTGAAACTCCTGCCGGTTATTACAGTGTAAACGATACTTTGGGTGATATTCTTTCAACCTTTAGAGGAAAAATTTGTGCAGTAAAGCTTCTTCTTAAAATGAAAAAGGCGCTTACACCCGACGGTCCTAAGGAAAAGGGCAAGAAAAAGGGCGCCGAGGTTATGGGCTTTAAGCTTAGTGATATCAACAAAACTATGATTGATATGCTCAAGGGCTTTACAGTTAAGCGTGGACTTATGATGCTCGGCGGCAAATTCACCAAGGAGCAAATTCTTGAGATAAACGCAATGCTTAATAAGATAAAAAAGAAATAATATATGTTGAAAAAGCGCAAATACTATTATCGGTGATAATGAGTGTTTTACGTTTTTGATGATGAGGTGAAAAGCATTGATGTTGATGAAATCGGCAAAAATATGCTTACACTCGGATTTATAACGGTTGGCGAGCTTGAAAGGCTTGCCGCCGTTTTTTCTTTGCCTAAAAATATTATTGAACTTTGCAGAAAAAAATCAGACAGCAGCTTTTTAACAAAATTTATTAACGATGATTTTAGTTTTATTCGCATAAATATAATATGTAATAAAACAGAGAGCAACAACGAATTGGCAATTATAATTTCTAAAAATATGATGATAATTGTTAATATTTGCGATGATTTTTCGTTTAATCAAAAGTGCTTTTTAAACGTTCTTTCAAATACCGCCTGCGAAAGCGCAACGCTTGAAAAGCTTATTTGTTCGTTTCTTGAAACGATTGCAAAACAGTGTTCGGCTCAGTTTGATGTGCAAGAAGAGATAGCTATGCTTGAAAAAGAGGTTATTGATAAAAATGTTTGCAAAAATTTTGCCGAGCTGCTGATTGAAAAGAAAAGAGAACTTTTGCGCCTTCGTGCTTTTTATGAACAGCTTATTGATGCAACTGAGATATATATTGAAAATGAAAACGAACTTTTGGATGAAAAATCATATAAGCTTTTCAGGCTCTTTAGGGATAAGGCTGTGAGATATAAAGAAAATACGGATATTTTGAGAGAAAGCGTAACTCATCTTTGGGATGCATATCAAACAAGCATTGACGCAAGGCAAAATGAAATAATGAAGCTTTTTACCGTTGTGACTTCTGTTTTTTTGCCTATGACCGTTATAGTCGGCTGGTACGGAATGAATTTTAAATATATGCCTGAGCTTTCCTCACGCTTTGGATATCCATATGTAATTTTTTTAAATGTTGCAGTCGTTTTTTCACTTATTTATATTTTTAAACGAAAAAGGTGGATTTGAAATTATAAGCGATTTTTAATAGTTTCAAAATGATGTATCGTGAATGTGTGCTCAAGGCAAATTTCTATGACTCGTGCAGGGAAATTAATTCAGGCTTTATCGGCGCATATTACAACGAAATCGTAATTTGCGAAAAAATTTGATATTTTTTTATCCGTCAAAATTGCCTGTTTTGGCGGATTTTTTAATAATTGTAACCTGATGTTTACAAAAGAGTAACAAAAAAATCTTGATTTATCTTATAAGTTGATATATTATATTATTAATAATAATGAATAAGTGCGCTAAGGCGTAAATTTATAATGAAATACAAGGGGAAAAAATCGTGATAGAATTCAGAAATGTATCAAAGGTTTACGACAGCAACGGTACCCACGCCCTTTCAAATGTTAATATCAAAATTGAGGACGGAGAGTTTGTTTTCGTTGTAGGCTCTTCGGGTGCAGGTAAAAGTACATTTTTAAAACTCATTATGCATGAGGAAAAGCCAACTGAGGGTGAAATTATTTTTAACGAATATTCATCTGCCACTCTTAAGAAAAAGCAGGTTCCTTATTACAGAAGAGAAATGGGCATAGTGTTCCAGGACTTCCGCCTTATTCCTAAAATGTCGGTTTATGACAATGTTGCGTTTGCAATGCGTGTTATCGGCGCTAAGGAAAAGGAAATCCGTAAGAGAGTGCCATATATTCTTCAGCTTGTAGGTCTTTCTCAAAAGGCACGTTCGATGCCTAATGAGCTTTCGGGCGGTGAGCAACAGAGAGTTTCTCTTGCAAGGGCGCTTGTTAATAATCCTAAGGTTATTATTGCGGACGAGCCTACGGGTAACGTTGACCCTGAAATGAGCCACGAGATTGTAGGTCTTTTGACTAAGATTAACAATGCCGGCACAACTGTTATTATGGTTACTCACGAGCACGATTTGGTGCGTTCGTTCCAAAGACGTGTTATTGTTATTAAAAACGGCGAGGTTGTATCCGATACTCCCGACCCTACCCATGCTCAGTTTACAGGCGAAAACCCTAAAGCGGACACCGATATGTTCTTTTTTGACGAGGACGTTGAGATTGATAATGTTGACGTTTTGCCTAAGGACGAAAACGAAGAGGATATTTTTGATAACCTTGAAAGCGTTGTAAGCGACGAGAGCGCAGAGGAAGAACAGGGAGGTGAGCAGTAATGACAGGTGCAAGTTTAAAATATTTAATAAAAGAGGGCTTTAGGAATACTTGGACAAACAGAATGATGTCTATTGCATCAATTTGCGTTCTTATGAGTTGCCTTGTTCTTATCGGCTCTGCTTCAATGATATTCCTTAATATTGATTCTCTTCTCGGCAAAATTGAAGAGGAAAATGTAATTATGGTTTATATCACGGATGATGCAACACCCGATGATATTACAAATATGCAAAACGAGATTACTGCTTGCGGAAATATTAAAAGCGTTGAATTTATTTCAAAGGAAAGCGCTTGGCAGGAACAGCTCAACACCATGGAGAAGGCTCAAGCAGAATTCTTTACTCAGATAAGCTCCGATATTCCGCTTCCGAATGCCTATAAGGTAACGGTTGAAAATCTTGATAAATTTGACGAAACGGTTAATAAGCTTAAAAAAATACAGCACGTTGATACTATCAGAGAAAACAAAAATCTTGCTAAAAAGCTTGTTGCGTTAAGGCAGGGAATTACGGTTATTTCCTTTGTTATTATCGCAGTATTGTTTGTTATTTCTCTTTTCATTATTTCAAACACAATTAAACTTACGGTTTACAGCCGCCGTTTAGAGATAAGCATTATGAAATCAGTCGGGGCAACGAATTCGTTTGTCCGTTTACCGTTTGTGGTTGAAGGTATAATCCTCGGTATCACATCGGGCGTTATCAGTTTAGGCTTTGTGTGGGGACTTTATGAACTTGCGGTTAAAGAATTTTCTGATATCCTCAGTTCGTTTAACGGCTTAGGCTTCCTTAAATTTACCGATTATGCACTTCCGATGCTCGGAATATTTGTTGCTATCGGCGTGTTGACCGGTGTCGGAGGTTCAATTATTACAATGAGTAAATATTTAAATAAGGAAGGCAGTGAAATAAGTGGCATTTAGTATGAAACGAACATTGTCATTGATTTTAAGCTTTGCATTTTTTATATCAAGCTTTGGCAGTGCTTTTTCGGCTCAGGCTAAGTCAACATCACAGCTTAGAAGTGAAAAGCAAAAAATTCAACAGCAGATAGACAGCGCTCAAAGCAAGCTGAATAAGCTTTCTGCCCAAAAGCAAAAAAATGAGGAATATCTTGCAACGCTCAGGTCAAAAATAAACTTGATGCAAGACAAGATTGATTCTCTTGAAGATGATAAAGCTGCATTGCAAGCGGAAATTGATGCAATTCAGGTAAAAATCACGCAAACAGAACAGGATATTGCAGACGCTCAGGCAAAAATTGACCAAAAGCAGGCTGAATTTGACCAGACCTATCAGGTTTATTGCCAAAGGCTTCGTGCAATGTATATATCAGGCTCTGCATCTACTCTTGAGGTGCTTTTAACTTGCAAGGATGTAAGCTCAATGCTTACACGTGCGCAAATGGTTAAGTCGGTATCTCAGCAAGACAGCGCAATTCTTGACGAGCTTATGACAAAGATGCAGGAAATCGAGAAAGAAAAGAAAAAGCTTGAAGAAAAACGAAACGAATTAACTAACGATAAGCAGCAGCTTGAATCTAACAAGAAGGAGCTTCAGTCAAGTATTGATGAAATTGATTCATCAAAAAGCGAACTTGATGCCGAGGTTGCAGAGTGTAACGAGGTTATGAAAAGCCTTTCAAGCCAGTCGAGCGAGTATAAGGAGCTTATTGAAACCAATCAGGCGCAGCTTGAGCAGGTTGAAAGCGAAATTCGTGCGGCAATTGCTTCCGCTTCAAGGGGAAGCGGCTCAATTTCAGGCTCAACGGGTAACGGCTCAGGCGAGCTTGGTTATCCGACGGATTCGAGAAGAATATCGGCAGGTTATCCTAACTATTCATCGGGCGGATACCACGGCGGTATTGACTTCCCGGTAGGAACAGGCTCAAACGTATATGCTGCGGCTTCGGGTAAAGTTATTCTTGTTAAATATCTTAATTACAGCTACGGCAGATACATAATTATTGACCACGGCAACGGACTTTCAACGCTTTATGCTCATAATTCAAGCATTGAAGTAAGTGTAGGACAAAAGGTGTCAAGAGGTCAGGTTATTGCTCACAGCGGTTCAACAGGTAATTCAACAGGTCCGCACTGCCATTTTGAAGTTCGTGTAAACGGTAGCAGAGTTAATCCTAACAACTATTTATAATTTTAATATTTTTTATACTAAGGGGTGTAGCCAATGAAACAGAAGAGTTTTTTAACTAAAATTTTAGCTGTTTTGTTGGCTACTGCCTTTTTTACGGCTTCCCCTGCTCATATTGTTGCGCTTGCAACAGGCAATTCTCAATCCGATGAATATGCCGGTATGACGGCAGAGGAAAAACAGGCGGCAATCGAGCAAAAAATCAAGGAACTTGATTCAAAGCTTTCTTCTCTCGGTAAGGAATCAAAGGAAACCGAGGAATATATTAATGCGCTTGACGAAAAAATTTCTTATTTGAAAAAACAGCTTGAATATTCTGAAAATAAGATTGATTCCTCAAAGAAAAAAATTAATGATTTGCAGCAGCAGTATAAGGATAACGAGGCGCAGATTGCCGAACTTACAACGGATGTTGCAAATTTAGAGGTAAAAAATGCACAGCTTGAGCAAACGTTCAGCCAAAGCTTAACACTTTATTATCAGCGTATTCGTGCAATTTATGTCAGCGGCGAAACAAGCACAATAGCAATGCTTCTCACCTCACCCGATATTTCAACTCTTCTTACAAGATATGAAATGATTAAACGTGTGTCAAAGTGTGATAAGGAGCTTTTGCAGTCTGTTCAGTCGCAGGCAAGTGAGCTTTCAAAAACGAAACTTGAAATGCAGGATAAGCAATCTACGCTTCAAAATGACCAAGTTGTGCTTAAAACAACACAGCAGAATTTAACGACTTCTATTTCAACTCTTGAAACTCAGCAGCAGGATTATTCCCAAAAGCAGGATGCTTATCAAAGTCAAAAAAGTGAGTCGGACAAGCTTTTGAAACAGCTTGACGAGCAAAAGCAGACTTTCAGCGAATACAGAAATCAGGATCAGGCGGAGCTTAACGCAGTTAATGCAGAGATTGCAAAGGCGGCAGAAGCTTATAAAAAGAAGCTTGAGGCTGAAAAGAAAAAGACAACAACCACAAAGCCGACCGTAACCAAAAAGGACGAAAGCGAAAACGGCGGTGAAACTTCTACTACGAAGCATACGACAACTGCACAAGAAGAGAACAGCGGCAGGCTTAGGATGACATATCCTGTTCCGAGCCAAACAAGAATTACGTGCGGTTATCACGGCTATGCAGGGCATACGGGCGTTGATTTCTCCTGTGCGGCAAATTCAAAAGTTGTTGCGGCTGAATCGGGAATTGTTATTATTTCAAAAGACTTGACCAATTCCGACGGAACATACAGAAGCTACGGCAGATATATCGTAATTATGCATGATAAAACCGATTCTGCCGGAAATTATGTTTACACTTTGTATGCTCATAATAATTCAAGGCTTGTAAGCGCAGGGCAAAAGGTTAAAAAGGGACAGCAAATAGCTTGGAGTGGCTCGACGGGCAATTCAACAGGTCCGCATTGCCACTTTGAGGTAAGAACACCGAGCGCAAATTATGATGATTGTGTAAATCCAACCTTTTATTTACCGTGATAATGGTATATAATAGATATATATTTATTTTAAGGGAATGTGAAACGTGAATAAAAAAATATTATCATTAGCTTTGGCAGGTGTAATGCTTGTTTGCAATATGTCTGGTACAACGGCATTTGCTGCACAGGCAACTACACAGGCTGTGCAAGCGCAGGCGCAGACAACGGCGGCTCATAATGAAAATTCAACCTCCACAAGCGGCACAACAATGAGTGCCAAGGAGGCTGAAAAAAAGCTTAAAGAGCAGCAGGCAGAGCTTGAAAAAAATCTTAAAAAAACAGATGCTAAGCTTAAGGAACTTGAAAAAAGTTCTAAGGTTACAGAGGAGTATATTGACACCCTTGACCAAAAAATAGGCTACATAAATGAGCAGCTTACTCTTCTTGAAAACAAAAATCAAAAAATTCAGGAAGAAAAAAATGCACTTGAAAAGAAGATAAAATCAAATCAAAAGCAGGTTGATGCTCTTCAGGCGGAAGTTGACAAGGCACAGGCTGAATATGATGCGCTTTACAGCGAATTTCAAACGGTTTATAATGCGTATTGCTTTAGGCTTAAGGCTATGTATATGAGCGGAAGCTGCAATATTTTCACTGCACTTTTGACTTGTAAGGATATTTCGAGCTTTTTGACAAGATATGAAATGATTAAAACCGTTTCAAAAAGCGATTCTGCCTTGCTTAAAGAGGTAAACTCCAAAATGGCGGAGGTTACCAATAAAAAGAACGGCCTTGCAGATAAAAAAGCGGCGTATGATAAGAAAAAGTCTGAGCTTGATTCTCAGAAAAAACAGCTTTCATCAAAGCAAAAGAGTATTGAACAAAACAGTAATTCAATAGCAAATAAAAAGGCTTCTCTTGCAACTGACAGGGCTGAAAGTGATAAACTTTTGGCTGAACTTACGGCGCAAAATAAGCAGTATACCGAGTTTAGAAATGAGGACAGCTCTTTAATTGAACAGGTTGAAAATGAAATTCAGGCTGTCATTTCAGGTGTTAAGCCGCCGGAAGAGGCAACAACTGCTGTTGCAGGCAAAAATTCATCTAAAATTGACAAGATTGACCAAAAAGGCAGTGATGTTTATTCAAAAAGCAACGCCGTTTTGAATATGACGTATCCCGTTCCCGGTCATCACGGTGTATCGGCAGGCTTTCCGAATTATTCATCGGGCAAGTATCACGGCGGTATTGATTTTCCTTGCTCAACAGGCTCAAAGGTTGTTGCGGCGCAAAAGGGTATTGTTATCACCGTTAAAAGGCTTAATTACAGCTACGGCTACTATGTTATGATTTATCACGGAACAGACGCTCAGGGCAGAAGTGTTGTTACCCTTTATGCTCATAATTCAAGAATACTTGTATCTCCCGGTCAAACGGTTAAAAAAGGCGAAGCTATTGCAAAGAGCGGCTCAACAGGCAATTCAACAGGTCCTCACAGTCATTTTGAGGTTCGACTTAACGGTTCACGTGTAAACCCTAAAAATTATTTAAGCTAATGAATAAGATTAATTATCAAAAAGAATTAGACAAAATAATAGAGCAAAATGTAAGAGAGGACCGAGTGCCCTCTCTTTTGCTACATAGCTGTTGCGCTCCTTGTTCAAGCTATACTATTGAATATTTGTCGCAGTATTTTAAAATAACTGTTTTATACTATAATCCGAATATTTCTCCAAAATCGGAATATGAAAAGCGCAAAAGCGAACAGCTTAGGCTTATTGACGAGATGAAAACAAAATATCCCGTATCTTTTCTTGACTGCGATTATGATTATGATGAATTTTTGAATATTGCAAAAGGATATGAAACTTGCAAGGAGGGCGGTGAGCGTTGCTTTAGGTGCTACCGCTTAAGGCTTGAAAGAACGGCAATTCTTGCTAAGAATAACGCTTTCGACTTTTTTTGCACCACTCTTTCAATCAGTCCGCTTAAAAATTCGCAAAAGATTAATGAGATAGGTTTTGAACTTGAAAAAAAATACGGCATTAAATGGCTGCCGTCAGATTTTAAGAAAAAAGAGGGCTACAAGCGCTCGATTGTGCTTTCCAAGGAATATAATCTTTATCGCCAAAATTTTTGCGGCTGTGCATTTTCTAAGGCGGAAAGTATTGAAAATAAAGAGTGAATTAATTATAATAAACACATTAATAAATGATTTTTTGGAGTAGATATGAATAAACCTCTTGCAGACCGTATCCGTCCTACTGAACTCGACGAGGTTGTCGGTCAAAGGCACTTGCTTGAAAAGGGTAAGGCACTCAGAAGCCTTATTGATTCGGGCGATATTCCAAATTTAATATTTTACGGACCGAGCGGAGTAGGTAAAACCACGGTTGCTTCTATTATTGCAAGTAAAACAAACAGAAGCCTGCGCAGATTAAACGGTACTACCGCTTCGACTCAGGATATCAAGGATATTGTCAGCGAACTTGATACTTTTTCTGCGCCTAACGGGATTTTGCTTTATCTTGATGAAATTCAGTATTTTAATAAAAGGCAACAGCAATCGCTTCTTGAATTTATCGAAAACGGAAAGATAACGCTTATTGCGTCTACTACGGAAAATCCGTATTTTTACATTTATCCCGCTATTCTTTCCCGTTCAACCGTGTTTGAATTTAAGGCGGTTGAAAGCGAGGATATTATCCCTGCTGTAAAACGTGGATTTAATATTTTAAGCGAAGAATATCAGGTTGAACTTGACATTGACGAAGAAGTGTTAAAGCGCATTTCAGTCGGCTGCGGCGGTGATGTGAGAAAGTCGCTCAACAGCGTTGAAAACTGCTTTTTTGCAGCACCTACCGTTGACGGTAAAAAGCATATTGAACTTGACCTTGCAAAGCAGCTTGTTCAAAAAAGTGCAGTTCGTTATGATAAAGAGGGCGACGAGCATTATGATATAGTTTCCGCTTATCAAAAGAGTATGCGTGGTTCAGACCCCGACGCTGCGCTTCACTATCTTGCAAGGCTTCTTGAAGCCGGGGATTTGCCGTCGGCTTGCAGACGTCTTATGGTTTGTGCCTGCGAGGATGTCGGGCTTGCTTATCCGCAGATTATCCCGATAGTTAAATCGGCGGTTGATATTGCAATGGCAGTCGGTATGCCTGAGGCTCGTATACCGCTTGCCGATGCGGTTATCCTTGTTGCGACAGCGCCTAAGAGTAATTCGGGATATGCGGCTATAAATAAAGCGATGGCTGACGTTAAAAACGGTAATTACGGTCCTATTCCACGTCAACTTCAAAACAAGCATTATGACGGTGAGGACGCAGAAGTTAAGGGGCAGTTTTATATCTATCCCCATGACTATCCGAATCATTGGACTTATCAGCAATATTTGCCGGATAAGATTAAAAATAAGAAATATTACGAATTTGGCTCTAATAAAAATGAACAGGCGTTCAAATCTTATTGGGATAAGGTAAAAAATAAAAAATGACGAAAAAGCAGAGAGTATTAAACGTTATAGAACTACTTAAAAAAGAATATCCAAACGCAATTTGCTCTCTTAATTCGTCAAATGCGTTTGAGCTTTTGGTGGCTGTCAGGCTGTCAGCTCAGTGTACGGACGCAAGGGTTAATCTTGTAACGCCGTCGCTTTTTGAAAGGTATAAAACGCTTGACGATTATGCAAATGCCGATGTTAATGACATTGAAAATTATATTAAGTCCTGCGGTTTTTATAAAAATAAGGCAACGTCAATTATCGGTATGGCAAAAATGATACGAGATGATTTTGACGGCAGAGTGCCTGATAATATTGATGATTTAATCAAACTTCCCGGTGTCGGCAGAAAGACGGCTAATTTGATAGTAGGCGATGTCTACGGCAAGGAAAGCATTGTTGTTGACACTCATATGATTAGAATTTCAAATCGTTTGGGGCTTGTTGATACAAAGGACCCGAAGAAGATAGAATTTGAACTGAAAAAGCTTGTTCCAAGTGATGAAGGCTCTGATTTTTGCCACAGAATAGTTCTTTTCGGTCGTGATACCTGTTCGGCAAGAAAGCCGCTTTGTTCTTCTTGCCCGTTGGCAGATTATTGTAAAAAAGTAGGAGTAAAAGCTAAATGAATTCAAATATTATACTTATCGGAATGCCCGGCAGCGGAAAATCAACCTGCGGTGTTGTTTCGGCAAAAATGTTACTTAAAAATTTTTATGACACCGATTTGCTTATCCAAAATCTTGAGGGGAAAAGTCTACAGGAAATTATAGATAAAAACGGTGTTGAATATTTTGCAAAGGCTGAGGAAAGGGCTATTTTGTCCTTGGATATTAAGGGTACCGTTATTGCGACGGGCGGCTCGGTGGTTTATTCCGATAAGGCGATGGAGCATTTAAAAAGCCTCGGCAAAATAATTTATCTTCATTTAAGCTATGAGGATATGTGCAAAAGAATAAGTAATCTTGAAACTCGTGGCATAGTTTTTCAAAACGGCGAAACGCTTGAGGATATGTATAACGAGAGGCTTCCGCTTTATAACAAATGGGCACAGGCGGTAATCAATTGCGGTCAAAATACGGTTGAGCAAACGGCAAGGGCAATTGTAAGAGCGAGCAAGTGACAAATAAGGCATTATCATTTTTTTATAATTTGTGCAATTTGAATACTTGAACATATTATAAAAAAGTGATATTATAGTAAAAATATTTTTATATATTTAAGAATATAATTTAATACTTGTAAACGGAGGGAATTTTAATGAGCGAATACGGCGCAAAATTTGTAAAAGAGGGCTTGACCTTTGATGACGTGCTTCTCATTCCGGCTGAGAGTGACGTAACACCCGACAAGGTAGACCTCAAAACCAAGCTTACAAAGGATATTACACTTAATATTCCTGTTATGACTGCTGCAATGGATACCGTTACGGAATCAAGAATGGCAATTGCCATTGCGAGAGAGGGCGGCATCGGCGTTATTCATAAGAATATGACTATCGAGGAGCAGGCTGACGAGGTTGATAAGGTAAAAAGAAGCGAAAACGGTGTTATTACCAATCCTTTCTTCCTTTCACCAAACCATCTTGCAAGCGATGCTGAGGAGCTTATGAATAAGTATCGTATCAGCGGTGTGCCTATCTGTGAAGAAGACGGCACTCTTGTAGGCATTCTCACTAACCGTGATATGCGCTTTATGACAGATTATAACGTTAAAATTTCCGAAGTTATGACCCCGAAGTCACAACTTGTTACAGCACCAAAGGGTACTACTCTTGAAGAGGCTAAAAAAGTTCTTATGGGCTCAAAGGTTGAAAAGCTTCCTCTTATTGATGAAAACGGCAAGCTTTCGGGTCTTGTTACAATTAAAGATATTGAAAAAAGTGTTAAGTATCCAAACACTGCAAGGGATAAGGACGGCAGGCTTCTTTGCGCAGCCGCTTTAGGTGTAACAGATGATGTTCTCGTCCGTGCAAAGGCTCTTGCCGATGCAGGTGTTGACGCATTCGTTCTTGACTCTGCTCACGGTCACAGCCACAATATTATGAAGAGTGTTGAAATAGTTAAGAATGCTTTTCCACAAATTTCTCTTATTGCAGGTAATGTTGCTACCGCAGATGCAACAGAAGCACTTATTAAAGCAGGTGCAGATGCAGTTAAGGTCGGTATCGGCCCCGGTTCAATCTGTACTACCCGTGTTGTTGCAGGTATCGGTGTTCCGCAAATTACCGCTATATACGATTCTGCCGAGCGTGCAGATAAGTACGGCGTTCCTGTTATTGCAGACGGTGGTATTAAGTACAGCGGTGAAATCGTTAAGGCTATTGCAGCAGGCGGCTCTTGCGTAATGATGGGTTCGCTTGTTGCCGGATGTGAGGAATCACCGGGTGAAACTGAAATTTATCAGGGCAGGCAGTTTAAGGTTTATCGTGGTATGGGCTCACTCGGCGCTATGAACCACGGCAGTGCAGACAGATATTTCCAAAAGGGTTCAAAGAAATTTGTTCCTGAAGGTGTTGAGGGTCGTGTGCCTTATAAGGGAGCTTTGGGCGATACGATTTATCAGATGATGGGCGGCCTTCGTTCGGGTATGGGTTACTGCGGTTGTCATACTATTGAAGAGCTTAGAAATAACGCTAAGTTTATCAAGATTACAAGCGCTGGTCTTATTGAATCTCACCCTCATGATATTTCTATCACTAAGGAAGCGCCTAACTACTCAGGCTCAATCAGATAATTAAATCTATTAACTTTACGGGCGGATTTCGGCATTTTTGCTTTTCCGCCCATACTGTTTTATATCAATTTTAAGCAGGTAATCATATGGCTAAAAAAATCTCTAAATGGAAGAAGTTTAAAAGATTTTTAAAACGAAATATGACACCCACTTGGGCAAGGCATTTTTCCTATCAGGTTTTTGCTTTTCTTACAAGTGTTGCAATGATAGTCGGTGTTGCTGATTATGCCGTCACCAAGTCTTATGACGAAAGGAAGCTTTCTTTTATGGATGATTTTACTATTACTGCGCACACGGGCGCTTATGATACCGAAATGAATACTTTAGAGGCAGTCAAAGCAGCTATTAAGAATAATGCTGAGATTATTGAACTTGATATTCGCCAGCGCCCCGATAAAACGCTTGTTATGAGCCACGATATAGTTGTAACAAATAATGACGGCGCACCGCTTGAGGATGCCCTTGCGCTTATTAAGGACACACCCGATATGCAGATTAATTTTGATATCAAGGAAACCCGTGTTCTTAATTCTCTTCATGCGCTTTTGGTTGATTATAATTTGCTTGACCGTTCGTTCTTGACCGGAATTGAGGTTATTAACGTAAAGGCGGTTAAGGATTCTAATTGCGCAAATATGGATTATTATCTTAATTATAAGCCGTCAAAATTTAAAGCTTTTTCCGATGATTACAGGCAAAAAATTATTAAACTTTTGGAAGATACGGGCGCAATCGGCATTAACTGTAACTATAAATTTGCCGGCTCTCAGCTTTCAAATCTTCTTCATAAAAAGGGATATAAACTTTCTGTTTGGACTGTTGATACCGAGCGTAACGCAAAAAAAATGCTTGTCATTAAGCCTGATAATATTACGACCAAAGACCCCGAAATGATTAAGAAAGTTATAGCAGATTGGGGTAAATAATTTTTTTCAAAAAAAGCAAAAAAGGTCTTGACTATTGTTCTGACTTATGATATATTAATTAGGCGTTGGAGATACGCTGGTGTAGCTCAGTTGGTAGAGCAGCTGATTTGTAATCAGCAGGTCAGGGGTTCGAGTCCGTTCACCAGCTCCAATATGGAAGAGTTCCCGAGCGGCCAAAGGGAACAGACTGTAAATCTGTCGCTATTCAGCTTCGGTGGTTCGAATCCACCCTCTTCCACCAAATAAAAACCAATCACTTTTGTGATTGGTTTTTATTTTTGTATAATTAAAGTGGATTCGGACCACTAATGGGAGCGAACGCCGAAGCCTGCGAGGCAAGGAGCGACAGAGAAACAGTCCGGTGGACTGTTTCGACATTAGTCCAAAGGTGCGAAGCACCTGAGATAAAATCCACCCTCTTCCACCACGTCGTCACAAGCTATATATCGCTTGTGGCGATTTTTTTATATCATTTTTAAAAATCGCCACGGCACTCATACCGCTGCTCCTCCTTTTTCCCGAATTAAATAAACCTTTTTGCCTCCTTTAAAAGGGAGGTTTTTTTCTGTTTTTTCGCAATTTTGTCCATAAACATTGTTAAAAAATAAACAATCTTGTGTATATTGCCAAAATGGTAATAAAATCTTGCATTATAAGTCAAAATAATATATAATTATTATCGGTTAAAAATATTTATAATCATAATTAATATATGAGAGGTAAAAACAATGGACGCATTAAACAAAAAAACTATTGAAGACATTGATGTAAAAGGCAAAAAAGTTCTTGCTCGTTGCGACTTTAACGTTCCGCTTAAAGACGGCGAAATCACTAATGACAAGAGAATTGTTGCCGCTCTTCCTACTATCAAGTATTTGATGGAGCACGGTGCAAAGGTTATACTTTGCTCACACCTCGGCAGACCTAAGGGAGAATATAAGCCTGAATTCAGCCTTGCTCCCGTTGCAAAAAGACTTTCGGAGTATCTCGGTGTTGAGGTTAAGCTTGCCGAAGATGCTGAGGTTGTAGGCCCTAATGCCAAGGCTATGGCAGCAGAGCTTAAGGACGGCGAGGTTATGCTCCTTGAAAACGTTAGATACAGGGCAGAAGAAACAAAGAACGAGGAGAATTTCTCTAAGGAACTTGCTTCTCTTGCTGATATTTTCGTAAACGACGCATTCGGTACTGCTCATAGAGCACATTGCTCAACAACAGGTGTTGCTGCTTATTTACCTGCTGTTTGCGGTTACCTTATCCAAAAGGAAATCAAGTTTATGGGTGGCGCTCTCGCTAATCCAAAGAGACCTCTTGTTGCAATTCTCGGCGGTGCTAAGGTTTCAGATAAGATTGGTGTAATTGAAAACCTTATTGATAAGTGTGACACAATCATTATCGGCGGCGGTATGGCTTATACCTTTATGAAGTATCTCGGCCATAACATCGGTACTTCTCTTCTTGAGGCTGACTGGGTTGAAAAAGCAGGCGAAATGATGAAGAAGGCTGAGGATAAGGGCGTTAAGTTCCTTATTCCTGTTGATAACAAGGTTGGTAAGGAATATGACGAGCATACTGAGGCTAAGGTAGTAAGCAGTGACGATATTCCTGACGGCTGGATGGGTCTTGATATCGGCCCTAAGACTCAGGAAGTTTTTGCAGACGCTATTAAGGGCGCAGGCACAGTAATTTGGAACGGTCCTATGGGCGTTTCAGAATGGGATAACTTTGCAGCAGGCACAATCTGCGTTGCTAAGGCAGTTGCTGATTCAGGCGCTATTTCAATCATCGGCGGCGGTGACTCGGTTGCAGCTGTAACAAAGCTTGGCTTTGCAGATAAGATGAGCCACATTTCAACCGGTGGCGGTGCATCACTTGAATTCCTTGAGGGTAAAGACCTTCCGGGTATCTGCGCACTCCAAGACAAATAATTTATCAATAATCGTAGGGGCGACCATTGGTCGCCTTATACCAAAAATATTTTAAAGAGGTAACTATTATGAATAAGACTCTTCGTAAGGCAATTATTGCCGGTAACTGGAAAATGAACAATACTCCTTCACAGACAACTGCTCTCATCAATGAGATGAAGCCGCTTGTTGCCGATGCTGATTGCGAGGTTGTTCTTTGCGTTCCTTTCGTAGATGTTCCTGCCGCAGTTGAAGCTGCTAAAGGCTCTAATATTAAAATCGGTGCAGAGAATGTTCACTTTAAGGACAGCGGCGCTTTCACAGGCGAGGTTTCAGCTGATATGCTCGTTGAGCTTGGCGTTGAATACGTTGTAATCGGTCACAGCGAGAGAAGAACATACTTCGGCGAAACAGACCAAACAGTAAATCTCAGAACTCTTAAGGCTCTTGAAAAAGGCTTGAAGCCAATCATCTGCGTTGGTGAAACTCTTGAGCAGAGAGAGCTTGGTTATACAGAAACACTTCTTAAGTATCAAACAAAGATGGCACTTACAAATGTAACAGCTGACCAGCTTAAAAATGTTGTAATCGCTTACGAGCCAATCTGGGCAATCGGTACAGGCAAGACTGCTACTGCTGACCAGGCTGACGAGGGTAACGGATATGTTCGTGCAGCTATTGCAGAGGCTTACGGTGCTGATGTTGCAGAAACAGTAACAATTCAGTACGGCGGCTCAATGAACGCTAAGAATGCTGATGAGCTTACTTCAAAAGTAAACGTTGACGGCGGACTTATCGGCGGCGCTTCACTTAAGGCTGAGGACTTCTCAATTATCGTTAAGGCTGCAAGCAAATAATTAAACAAATTTTGGGTGGGTGTGTTTCGGCATACCCACTTTTTGTGAAAAACAATATGGAGGAATACTAATGAAAAAACCTGTTGTATTATGTATAATGGACGGTTACGGCAAGAATGACAGCGATTACGGCAATGCAATCGCTATGGCAAAAAAGCCTAACCTTGATAAGCTTATGGCTGAATATCCAATGACTTATATCGGAGCAAGCGGACTTGATGTAGGTCTTCCTGACGGTCAGATGGGCAACTCTGAAGTAGGCCACACAAATATCGGTGCCGGCAGAGTTGTATATCAGCCGCTCACAAGAATTACAAAGGCATTTGAGGACGGCGATGCTGAAAAAAATCCTGCTCTTAAGGGCGCTATGGATAATGCTAAGGGCAAGGCTCTTCACCTTATCGGTCTTGTTTCACCAGGTGGTGTTCATTCTCATTCGGAGCATCTTTATCATCTTCTTCAAATGGCTAAAAATAACGGTGTAGAGAATGTTTACGTTCACGCTCTTCTTGACGGCCGTGACGTCCCACCTTCATCTGCTGTTGAATATCTCAATGAACTTGAGGATAAAATGAAGGAAATAGGCGTAGGTAAAATCGCTTCCGTAATGGGCAGATTTTACGCTATGGACCGTGACAATATTTGGGACAGAGTTGAAAAGGCTTATGCCGCTATCGTTTATGGCGAGGGCATTCAGGCTGACAATGCAGTTGAGGCGGTTAAGGCTTCTTATGAAACTGTTGACGAGGACGGCAAGCACCTTACAGATGAATTTGTGCTTCCTACCGTTATCGGCGGCAGCGAGGGCAGAGTTAAGGCTGACGACAGCGTTATCTTCTTTAACTTCCGCCCTGACCGTGCAAGAGAGATTACACGTACATTTGTTGACCCTGATTTTGACGGCTTTGAGAGAAAGAACGGCTTTTTCAAGCTTTACTATGTATGTATGACTCAGTATGATGCCGAGATGCCAAACGTCGAGGTTGCATTCGGCCCTGAAACTCTTGTTAATACCTTTGGTGAATATATTTCAAAGCACGGTATGACTCAGCTTCGTATTGCAGAAACTCAAAAGTATGCTCACGTAACTTTCTTCTTCAACGGCGGCGAGGAAAAGCAGTATGAGGGTGAGGACAGAATCCTTGTTGCTTCTCCTAAGATTTCCACATTTGACCTTATGCCTGAAATGAGCGCTCCTGAGGTATCGGAAAAGCTTAATGCGGCAGTAAGAAGCGGCAAATATGACGCTATTATCGTAAACTTTGCTAACTGCGATATGGTTGGCCATACAGGTATTATCCCTGCGGCAATCAAGGCTGTTGAAACTGTTGACGCTTGTGTTGGCTCACTTGCAAAGGCTGTTATAGAAATGAACGGTAATCTCTTTATCACTGCCGACCACGGCAATGCTGATAAGATGCTTGACGAAAACGGCGAGCCGTTCACAGCTCACACAACTAACCCTGTTCCGTTTGTTGCAGTAAACTGCGGCGAGGGCGTTGAACTTCGTGACGGCGGCAAGCTTTGCGACATCGCTCCTACAATGCTTCAAATGCTCGGACTTGACAAGCCTGCTGAAATGACAGGTGTATCACTTATTAAATAAGTAAATACAATAATAAAAGGATTAGATATTCGTATTAATTTACGCATATCTAATCCTTATTTTTTATCTTATATTTATGTTTATATTGTTATATTGTCGGCTTAACTCTGTATACTACAGTCGAATGTTTAGGAATTGTTGCATTAATGGTAGTTCCTGTTGAGCGTTCATCTGTCCACAAATCGTGAAGTTCATAACCCGACGGAGATTCCTCAATACCTAAGTATGGGTCTTTAGTAAGGTCATCAAGCTTGAAATTGACGCTTTTTGTGGAAGAAGCAGTATTGAATAAACAAAGCGCAACATCGCCGTTTGAAAGCGGACGGGCAATAATATCAATACCGCTTTCCTTTTTGATTCTCTTAGCACTCTTGCCGAGTGAATCCTGGTCAACTGCAATCATATGTTTGTTAGTAACAATTTTAAGCGTTTCATTATCCTTATCGGGCATACCGTTTGATACAAAGCTTCTGATATCGTTGCCAAGCATAAGCGGAGCGGCAAGCATACACCAAAGCGAGAAATGCGCTCTGTTTTCGTTATCGTCAAGCTTTCCGTTGCCGACCTCAAGCATATCAGGGTCGTTCCAATGGCCCGGTCCTGAGTGCTTATAAAGCTTCAAGGTGCGGTTATATATCATAGTTATGCTTCTCCAATTTGGAGCTATATCGGGCGTTGTGCGCCACATTGAGCCTGCTTTAGCACCCCAAAGATAAGGGCGAGCCATGCCCCATTCGCAAATGGAATATGTGATTGGCTTTTCTTCTGAATGTGTAACCTTGGCCCACATTGAGCTTGCTTCCTTAAGAGCGTCACCCATACGCTTATACTGAATATATGACGAGTCAATCGCAGTTGCTACAGGGTTTTTGATTGTCATATTGTTGGTGCCCTCTTTAAGCTCAACAATAATTTGTTGCCTGCCTAAAGGACTGAAGCCCTTAGTTTCAGGGAAGAAAATTTCATACATTTTGCCGTTAATATGAATTTGCATATACTGCTTCTTTTTAGCCATTGACTTGTGAAAAACAAAGGTTAATACGTATTCACCCTTTTCGTCTGCGTCAAAATTAAAGCTTGCAGAGCCTGAGCCGTGGCTGATAAATCCGATTGCTTTTTTGCTCGGCACGTCAGACATTTTGATAATCTTTGCTCTTCCGGTAAACTCTGCGTCTTCCGGCCTTAAATCAATTTCAAAAGCGCTTTTTGGCTTGGTAATTACAATATGCTCAATTGCAGGGCAGTCACCGCTGATTCTGTTATGATGGCAAAAATCGTATTTAAAAAATTCACAGCCCCAAGACGCAATTGTTTTAGCGTCAAGCCTTTCGTTGCCGAGAGAGGCAGGGAGGTCCTCACAGGTGAGAGTACCGTTAGAAGAATAAAGACCAACCTTTAAGTCGAGTGCGTTAATATCCTTAATAAGCTTAGGGATACCACGGCTGAATGTGCCGAGATCGCCCTGAAGCTTTCCGTCACTGTCACGAAGGGAGCTTTGCCAGCAATCGTCAAGGTTAATAAATTCATATCCTGCATTTGCAAGTCCGCTGTCTTTCATAGCATGGGCAGTTTGCATAATAATATCCTGGTCAATATTGTTCCTAAAGGTATTCCAGCTTGACCAGCCCATAGGCGGAGTTTGAGCAACCTTATTTTCAGAATATTCTTCGTCCTCGCTTATATCAATTGTAAGCTTAGTCGGGATAAATATTTTTTTCAAGGCGCAAAGCGGACATTTGCCGTTTGCTTTCATATTTAAAAACCAAGAAATGAACACAACAATCAATATTGCCAAAACGGCAACTAAAATTATAGCAAGATATTTCATTATAAACCAATCTCCTTAAAAAGCTCCAACTCCTTTTGAGCCAAAGCCTGCGTATTTTCATCATCAAGTGAATTTACTGCATTTAACGTAAATTCTTTTCTGTTTTTAAAATTGTAAATTATTCGATAAATCCAAGCATATAAAATAAGCCAAGGTCTTCCGTCGATAAATTTGATATAATCAATTTCTTTAAGCTTTTTATAAGGCGGAAAGAGAAGCCTGAGTTTCGCCATAAAGGGCGAATATTTTTTCCCTTCTTCAAGCTCTCTCCTTGCAACGGTAACGCCCTTGTTTTCATTCTCATTGCCGAATGCACCGCAGGCGCAAAGGTATTTTTCAACATTTTTCGTATCAATTGCGTAGTCATAACCTTCGCCGAAAAAGTTGTGGCAAACGGACAAAACGGTTTTACCGAATTTTTCAAGTTCAACTGCGCTTAAATATTCAAACACCTTTTGAATATCAATACTTGCAGTTTTTAGCATTACGGCTAAATCAAGAATAAGCTTAATTCCTGCTCCGTAGAATTTGAAATGGTGCGCCATGTGGGCAATCAAATATGCAAAATGAAAGCTGTCGTCAAATTTTCCGTCAAAGCCGTCAAATTTTGCATAATCAAAAGCGCTGCAAAACGGCTCGGTATCATAACAGCTTATAAGCTTTGTGTGCACCTCAAACAGAACACCGTTTTTAACATAGTTATAAACCGGCCCGTTTTCCTTAACACAGTCAAAACCGTTAGATATAAGCAATTTTTTAATCTTGTCCCTGTCCTCAGCCTTGATTAGAACGTCTATATCGCCCATAGCACGGCTTTCAGGCACGGGATAGTATTCTCTAAGTATTGCGCCTTTAAACGTGATATACGGGCACTGAGCCGACGCAAAAAGCGTTTTAACCTCTTCCAGCATATTAATCTGAGCGTTTGAAAGGAAAATTAAATCAAAAAATTTATTTTCAAGCGCATTTAAGAAGCTTTCGGGTAAATCGCTTTTATTCTTTGCATTTAAAAGTGCACAGTGCAATATACCTAAAAGGTTATGCCCCTTTGCATATAAAAACAATTTTTTATAATTAACGTCTGTATCGAAAATAAATTTGTCGCCGTTTAAATAGTGGCGGCAAAGGTCAATTAAAACCTCATATTCCTTATCCATATCAGTTGAAAACTGCGTTGCCGACAACAAGACTTAAAACAGTCATAATAAGTCCGGCAATAAATACACCGAGCGAAATCACAAAAAAGCTCTTTTTCTTATCAAGATGGAGAAGAGATGCAAGAAGTGCACCTGTCCAGCCACCTGTACCCGGAAGCGGTATGGCAACGAAAATCAAAAGCCCCCAAATTCCGTATTTATCAATTTTATCTCGCTTTTTAAGCGTTTTGTCCTCAAGCCAATAAACAAACTTGTTTATTCCGGGAACTTTTTTTAATAAATCGAAAATCCAATTGATTAATAAAAGTATAAAAGGTATAGGTAAAATGTTACCTAAAAAGCTGATAATAAATCCTACAAAAGGATTCATTTGCAAAAGCACAATGGCTGTAAACATTCCGAGCCTGCATTCCAAGATAGGGCAGACTGAAATAATAAACACAACAAGCCAATCGGGTATTCCGTGCGCTGTTAAAAACTCTTGTAAGTTTCTGCAAAGTTCCTGTACCATATATCAGTTCTCCTTTTTGTCGGTTGTTATATTTTGCTTTTTATCTGCATTTGATTGCGACTCATTATTTTTGTTTTGAGCATTAATGTTATTGTTTGCCGCATTTTGAAGTCGCTTTTTTTCCTGATTTCTTTTTCTCTTTTTTATTATTTTTTGGCGCACAATTTCCTCTTTGTGTTTTTCATAATAGCGTTGAGCCCTGAGTTTGTTTTGCTGTTCAATCCATTTTTGGCGCCTGTACTCGGCTATTCTTTCCTTGCGCTCTTGCTCTTTAAGTTCGATTTCTCTGTCAATAGCTTGCGCAGTGGGAGTGTTTTTATTTACAATAAGCTTTTGCTTAATGAGAAAATCAACGGCTTCTCTCAGTATTTTTTTATCATTTTCAAATGAGAGGTGGCCCATAGCCTGGTCATACGCAAGCCATCTGTAATCGTCAATTTCCTCCTCTTGCATTGTCGTTTTTAAATCGTCTGTCGTTGCAACGAATATAGAAACTTTTTTGTCAACATTATTGCGAAGCGTATATTTTGATATACCCTCGTAGCCGAGATGAATTTTAATGTGAAGCCCCGTTTCTTCAAGAACTTCTCTTCTTGCTGCGTCGTATTTTGTTTCACCCATTTCGAGGTGACCTTTCGGAAAGCCCCAATTCGCCGAGCGCTTATTTTTTATAAGCAAAAAGCGAAGCTTGCCTTTTATACTCCTGTATACTACTGCGCCTGCGCTTGATTCGTAGTAGCAGACAAGTTCATATTCAGGAAAATCGTTTTTAACATCAATGTATTGATAAATGTCTTGATTAATGTAGCGTGAACTTCTTGACGCCATAATCCAAATAGTTTTTAAATCCGTGTTCTCCGGGTCTTTAGGAACGAGTGCCGCTATAATTCGTCCGTCGAAATTGCAAACCGTGTGAGTCACTCCCATAACAAAAGCGTAACGGTTTTTGTATCCCTTGATTTGAACTAAGTTTAAAGGATATACATAACCGTTCTCATCGACAGAATTAATAGTTTTAACAACTCTTCCTTGGGCTGTTTTGCCGAGAAACATAACATCACCACCAAGTAAAAGATATAATTCGTATTTATTATATCTTATTTTATATTGTAATACAAGAATTTTATTATAAAAACGTGAAAAATGATATTTAATATAAAGCAAAACGGACAACTCCGAAGAGTTGCCCGTTTTTATTTTTTATTCGGTTTGCAGATTTAGGTTTATGACATTGTCTGAAGTAAATCAACAAGTGAAGCAATAACCGTATCGGTATCACCCTTAAGAACAGGAAGTACCTGGTCTACAACACCTGAAACTGTTTCGTTGCCGCCAACAAGACCGGTTACAAGTGAACTAATCTTCTTGAAGTTGTCGCCTGCGTTTACAGTTTCGATTAAGTAGCTGAGAACTGCGATGAGAGTTTCTGAAGAGTTACCCTTAACGTAAATTCTTGTGCCGTAGGTAGCAGCCTGTGATGCGTCGGTAATTACCTTACCGTGGCTTGCAAGCTGTAACCAATTAATGTCGTTAAGCTTAATTCCAAGCGGTGTGCCCTTAATCTTAATCATTCCAAGAATGTTATTAAGAAGAGGAACGATAGCGTCAGCACCGAGGAGCGGCTTAAGTGTTGCGTTAATATCATAGATATCAAGCTTGAAGTTTGATACGCCAATCTTGCCGAGGAGAGAGTTAAGGTCAACCTTAAGTGCCTTAAGAAGGGCAGGTAAGAGAGTGTTGAGGTCAACTACAGGCTTGACAGCGTCTATAAGTGCAGAGATAGGAGTGAGGAGATTGTCAAGAATCTGGCAAAGTCCGTTATTACCGATGAAGAGTGCAAGGTTTGGAAGCATTTCAAATAATGTTTCGAGAGGAGCATTGAGAATATCCTCAACCTTATCCCAGATAGGATTGATAATGTCAAGAAGAACATTATCATAAGCTTTCTTCATATCTTCTCTGTACTGATACTGAGTCTTAACGTTATACATTGAGAATGCTTCCATAAGAGGAACGATTGATGATGTATAACCGTTAGAACCAGGGATTCTTACGATATCGAAAAGACCGAGGTATGCGTCATTAAGAAGTACATCAAGTACGCCGAATACAGGACGAAGAACTGCAACGAGTGCATGGAAGAATGTATCTCTGTCCTTAACGCCCCACTTAAGAGCTGATGTATTAACCTTTGACCAAGAACCAGCCTTAGCGATTACGCTTGCATTAGCTGCATAAGTTTTGCCGTAAGTTTCGTCTGTAAGGAGCTTAGCAACATTGCTTGTTGAGAAGTCGATACCTGTTTGTGCAAGGAGGGAAACGAGTGAGCCGTCGCCAACCTTAACCTTTTCAACTGCACCGTAAAGACCGGTGAGAAGTGAGTTAACAATGTCATCCTTGAAGAGGAGGCCACTGATTAAGTTGTTAAGACCGCCTTTAACTAAACTGCCAACAAGTCCGTCAAGCATAGGAGGAAGATTCTTAAGGAAGTCAACGTCTACGCCCTTAGGATATGAGAAGTCGAATGAGCCTGTCTTATATGCGGTGTAATCCCAGAATGCATTAGTAGGTTCGCCTGTTAAGAAGTAGAATACTGCACGAACGATATCATCTTTTTCAGCCATGCTGATTGTAGTGAATACACTTGAGATGATTGACTTGAGCATACTGTTCTTCTTAATAGCACCAATTGAAGAAACAAGTGATTTGATTGATTTAGCGTTCTTAATAAGAGTGTCTGCCACATAGCGGAGAACTGCAACGAGAACCTCGCCCTTGTCAGCAATTACTTCCTTATTAGTGAACTTGCCTTCGGCATTCTTAGCATGTGACTTAGAGGTTACAACCTTGCCGTGAGCAGCGATTGTTGACCACTTGAAATCAGGAAGCTTGATGCCTGTTTTCTTAAGTAAGCTGTTAATAAGCGGAACAACGATGTCCTGAATGTTGCAAGACTTGAGGTCTGCAAGCTTAATGTTAAGCTTAACGCCTCTAACCTTAAGCAAGCTTGTTAAATACTTGCCGAGGTCCTTGCCAAGAACCGCTGAAATAATCTTATCAACGTCTAAACCTGCTGACTTAGCAGGTTTAACAATGTTTGTAATCGGAGCAAGGAGATTATCAAGAAGCTGGCCGATACCGTTGTTATCAATGAAGTATGCAAGGTTAGGAAGAACTGATGTAATTGTTTCAAATGGCTTGTCGAGAACTTGGTCAACAAAGCTCATAAGAGGATTAAGAACATCAAGAAGTACGTTATCCTTAGCCTTCTTGCAATCCTTCTGATACTGTGCAAATGTCTTAATCTTGCTGTTGCTTACCTGAAGAACATCAAGAAGAGGAATGATTGCACCTTCATAGCCGTTAATGCCGTTTACGCCGACATTGAGTGCGTTAAGGTCAAGCTTAATTGTTGAAAGCTTAGAGTCGGCATTCATTGAATCCTTAGCTGTAAGAGTAAGAACACCGTTCTTAAGCTCATAGGTAAGAGCAATCTTGCTTGCTACCTTGCCGTCGCTTCCCTTAATATCAAGAGATGTTGAAGCCTTTGCAATTGTGATGTTGCTAAGGTCAATCTTTCCTTCATTAAGGAATACGTTGAGAACACTGTTGAGAGGACGAAGAATTGCAACGAGTGCATGTACGAAGCCCTGCTCAGCCTTTGCGGAGCCATCCTTGAAGCCCCAGTTGATTGTTTTAACTTTCTTCCAGCTCTTAACCTTCTTGAGGGTTTTAGCTGCTGAAGAATAAGTTTTACCGTAGCTCTTATCCATAAGTAAGCCTGCAACGCCCTTAGGTGAAACAGTAATGCCTGCCATATTGAGATAAGGTGAAATAGTCTTTTTGTCAAGTGCACCATAAAGTGCCTTAGCAAGTGAAGTGAGGTTAGCGTTTGTAAATACCAAACCGCTTACAACACCCTTAAGATTTGATGCGTCAACTACGCCAAAGTTAGTGAGAAGAGCCATAACTGCGTCAACTGCACTGTCAAGCTGGGTGATAGCTGATTCGGCATCGTAAGAAGAAATACCGTCAGGGTACTTGAACTTTAATGAAGTTCCCTTGTATTTGCTGTAAGCCCAATAAACTTCTGTAGGTGACTGTGTGAAGTCGAGAAGCTTGCCTACAATCTTAAGAAGTCCCATACCGTCAAGCTTACCTGTTTCGATATACTTGATGAGCTTCTTAACGCCTGAGCTTACCTTGTTGTTGCCCATAATCAAACCGATGATTGTGGAAAGGTTATTATTTGTCTTTACAAATTCAACAACATAATCGAGTACGTATACAAGTGTTTGAGCAGGAGTTGTTGTCTTGCCAAGCTTGTTCCAATTAATGTTGTTAAGTTTAATACCTGTCTTTGCAAGAAGGGTATTAATAATAGGAATAATGTTGTTGCCTGAAAGAGCATAGCCCTTAACCTTAAGTCCAAGCTCTTGCTTGTCGTTAACTGTGATTAAATCACCGAACGTCTTAGTAACGATACCTTCAAGCAGCGCTGCAAGTGACGGTGATGCGGCACCAAGCTTATCACTCTTAATCTTAAGAATGTTAGCTGCGCCGTTGAGCTCGTTTGCAATAGCCTTAACTGCGCTTGAAACAACAGATGCAAGTGTAGGAGTTGTTGTATCGTCTAATACAACGCCGATAGCCGACACAAGATTGAGCAATGTTGTTGCAGGCTTTTCAAGGAACTTGTCAAGAAGTGAAACTATTGGATTAACAATACCGGTGAATACTTCATCACGGTATGGATTACTCTTATCTGCAAACTTAGTAGGAGTATCAACTGTGATGCCTGTCTTTTGAGCTATTGTATTAAGAACAGGGTAGAGAGCATTTTCATAAATGCCTGTATCAATAAGAACTACGCCGAGGATAGAGGTGAGAAGTCTGAGTGAGGTTGAAAGACCTGTCATAAATTCATCTCTGTTGCCTGCTGTGATGCCCCAATTAATGCTTACGTTAAGAGTACCGTTGTCATTAACTGCGTCACTCCAACTGTCAAGCTTAGAAAGCTTCTTGCTTGCGTTCTTAATGCCTGTGTCCTTAATTCTTACAGATAATGAGTCAGGAGAAATAAGTCCGTTGACTGCTTCACTGATAAGATTGTATTTTGCTGTCACGTCGGCAGTACCATTATTATATGTATAAGAGTATGCATACTTGTCTGTAAGTCCTGCAACAAGTGTTTCGACGAGAGCATAGGTTCTTACTACTACTGTTGTAAGACCTTCGTTTGTGTAGATATCCTTAGGATTAACGTTACCATTTGAATCTGGAGTACGTGCATCCTCGCCATTAAGATAATATAAATAGGTATTAAGTAAATCAATTGTTGCGTTTGATGCATTTGCACCAATGTAATTTGAAAGTAATGAAATTACGCCGACAATAATGTTACTTGTCTTGTTGATTGAATAGCCGTTTACGCTTGAATCCGTAAGGAGAGATGACAATGTTTTATCAAGCTTAGCTATTGTGTTATCAACGTTCTTCATATCGCTGCTCTTATGTGCTGAAATATCAACTGAAGAGTTAGGAGTTGCAACTGCCTGTGTAGTGGCAGGTGATGAAGAATTATTGTTATTGTTATTATTGTTGTTATTGTTGTTATTTGACTTGAATGAATTGATAAGTGCCTTAACAACGTCAACAAGCTTGCTTACATTAGTAATAAGGAAGTAAGCGTTATCTCTGTCAAGACCTACAAATCCGCTTGATTGCGGTTCAAATGTGAAGCTGTACTTGCTGTCACGTGTAATCTGGAAGATACTGTTGAGAAGGTCTGTAAGAGCACTTGTTTCGGTGAAACCGCCTACTGAATTGAGAAGACCTGTGATAATTGGAAGGTTCTTTTCAAATTCACTGCCCTTAGAGCTTATTACATTGTTTACAAGACCGAGAATAGCGTCAAGCCAATCCTCTACGAATACACCTACAAAGCAGTCAAAAATCTTTGTTGGGTTTGGATTAGCGGCAAAATCCTTGAACTCTGTCATCTTAGAGTTACTTACTGCGCCGTTTGAATCCGTAACAATCTTGCCCTTGTAGCAATATGTCCATGCATCCTTGCGTACGCCGTATTTGTCAGCTGCAAGGTTTTCCATAATGTCAAAGAGCTGAGGAATTGCAACCATAAGGTTGTTAAGACCTGAGTTGATGACTTTTCCTCCGTCATCATGGCCCTTAACCTGGTCTCTGTACTTAGGAGTGCTAACGTATGTGTCAACTGCAGTAGTGAAGAGGCCTGCAATTTCTGTTACCAATTCATAAAGACCTGCGCCAACCTGTCCGTTCGAAGCTGTGATTGCTTTCTTAAGGATACCCTCAAGGTCGCTGAGCTTAGCATACTTGAGAGCCTTATCGGCAATGTAAATACCTGTAATCTTAGGTACGCCTGCTTCATATGTGTATTTAACATTAAACTTAGTAGTGCTTGAAACGTTAGCAAGTACATCTGCAAGAGAACCGCTTACGCCATTATAAGAATAGGTATAAGAACCGTCGCTGTTCTTTGTGTATGTGATTGCTTTACCGTAGCTGTCTACAACCTTGTCATACTTAAGTACGTAGTCAGGAGTTGCGATAATGTCGCCGGCTGAGAAGTTCTTGGTTACAAAGGTGTCGTCAGAAGATTCTGAAATGTAGCCTGTTTTCTCATTACCGCCGTTCCAATAAGTACCGCCGAATTCCTCAAACTTGCCATCTCTCTGGAGCCAATGCATAAGCTGAGGAAGCATAGCGTTGAGGTCCCAAGCAAGCTGACTGATACCGATATATGAGCCGGTGTCTGCAGTCATATTTTTGAGTGGCTCAATAAGGTCAATAACAGAATAGAGGAAGCCTTCTTGGTTATTTCTTTGCGAATTGCCGATTTCAGAGAAAAGAATAGGCTCAAGAAGCTCGTTAATTACTACTGTAAGTAAAGGAAGAAGGTTTACGACTGTCTTAATCGGGTCGTTAACAAGATTCTTCCAAACATCGGTAAGAGCGTCCTTAAGATTTACGTTTGTCTTAAGAAGTGACTTAAGCACAGCGTCAACCGTTTTACCGATATCTGTACTTGGGTCAACGATATCGCCGATTGTGTTGTTGAGAATAAGGTTTGTAATCTCGGTACCTGCCGAACCTGTAAGGTCAACATTTTTACCGTTGAGAATTTCCTTTTGAGCGTCGGTAAGAACGATACCTGAAGTTTGAGAAGCTTTTTTCTTTACAATATCATCAAGTACGAGTTGAACGTTAAGAAGGAATTTGAAAGAATACTTATAGCTGTATGTATAAGTAGTGCTATCTGTGCCAAGGTCGTTTGTATCAACGCCGAGGTATTCAGATGCAATCTTAGTAACAATGTAGTCGTAAGAAGCTGCAACCCATTCGTTGATTAATGGCTTGCTGTAATTATTTGAATTAGTTACAGAGTCAGACTTAAGTGCGTTAATGCCGACACCCGGGTCTGAACGTGAAGCATCAACAAGTGAATTAACAGGCAAGTATTTTGTTTTGTCAATATGTGAACGGTTTTTAGCAAAGCCGCCAAATGAACCTAACAAATTATTGTAATTTGTTGAATTCTTTTTTTGGTTAGCTGCAATAAGAGACCAAAACTCTGAAGTGTAACTGCCTTTAAGTGAAGCAGGAACAATGACTGTCTTGTTCTTTTTGTCGGCATATTTATCGTTAAAGGTAACTTCGCCGTCCCTAAAGTAGTTTGTTACAACATTAGTGGTGGCGTTTGCACCGCCGACGCTGGAGAAGAATGCACGCAACTGAGTAAGTTCGTCATCGCTGATGAAGAAACTGTCACCCTCTTGCCAATTTGCATCATATCCTTTTGGAAGCTTAGCATTGATTTCGGAATTAAGCTTGTTGATGTCAACGCCGTTTCCGTTATTACCGAAACGTACAACCATACCCTTAAGTATATCAGTGTAATACGGAGAAGTGGTTGTGTCGACATTACCGTTCATAAGTGCTTTTTTGCACAAATCGGTCATAATAGTGTTGCCTACTACATATTCGGTATATGACTCAATTTGGTAATCTGTTGTCATGCCCTCTTTTTGTGCAAGAGTCTCGAAAGAAGCATCTTCGGCAACTCCTAATTTAGCGGCAACAGCTTTTCTTGCGATTTCCTTAACAGTGTCATAAACATTGTTTTCAGTGTCGCTTACTGTGAAGCCCTTAAATGTCATAGGAACCTGATAAAGTGATGTGCTGTCAACTGTTTGGTTAAATGTTGCACCGCCGTCGCTTATCAATCTGATAAATTCGCTTGCTGAGATGAAGCTCTGACCGAGACCGAAGTCGTAGTAAATAACGTCAGCCAAATCGTTAAGCTTAACGTTGATACCGTATGTTGCATACTTAATGTTAAGTGTGCCCATATAGTTGTTAACAACGGCTTGCTCATCAGCTGTGAGCTTAAAATCAAAGTTCTTCAACTGGTAAAGTGTGGCAGTATCATAAGTGTCACCGATAGCTTCGCCGTTAAGCTTAACTGTTTCAACAGCACCGCTTTTTACAGCTTCGGTATAACGCTTAGCAATTGCTTCTACCTTATCACTGTCTGTACCTTCCTTTATCTTTTGAGCATAAAGGTCGGCTAAATACCAAAGGCTGTTTGTTGAGAACTTGATAGTTTGACCTGCGGCATTGTAGCCTGAAACGGTACGTTCGCTTTCTTTACCGTATAACCATTCGTCAAGCTGATTTCTCGTGTCTTTAGATAAGTCTTTGTTGTCTTTGTACTTTAAGCAAAGGGCAGTAAGTGAAAAATAATCAATTGCGCCCGTTGAACCGCTTAAGTAGTTATAATCTTCAGGATTACCCATACCTGTCTGAATATAACTTGTTACAAAGTCTGACTGGCTTGTCTTTGCAAGTGCGCCGATAAGAGTCGGCTGCAATACGCCGAGTAAATCCTGAAGTGTTGTTTCACTTACGATTTGCTCTTTTTCTTTGGTGGTAAGTTCCGCTGCGGTCTTACCTAACTTTTTAGCACCCTTTTCATAAACAGGCTTGCTTATTGCCTCAATGCCCATGAGAAGGGAAGGCAGCTGGTCTGCCAATTTGTTAAGTGTGTCGAATGCCGAATCGGCGTCAACACTTGTCGTTTTCCAAAGCGGGTTGTCATTACTCTTGGCGAACGCAGTAAATCCAACCGAGCATGTGGTCACGACCATTACTACAGCTAAGAAAAAGCTGAGTATCTTTTTGCTCGTTCTCATATAAATCTCTCTCTCCTTTACATATGATTTACGAACTTGTCGTATGGTAACGCATTTTGGATAATGCGCCGAGCAGTATTTGTTCACAGTTTCTACACAAAAAACTGCTTTTTAGGCGCAGGATATCCACACGCGTATTAACAAATACAATATATTTATAACAAATAAAAACTTATAAGTCAATAATTTTATAACATATTTTGAATTTATTGTGAATTTTCACATATTTTAGCATTGATTTTTGACGATAGAGAGTTGCAAAATAGACATTACAACATAAAAAGTCTAACAAACATAATTCGACAGAAAATTGACTGTAAAACGTAATATAATCCATATAAAGTCGGGTAAAATTCTGTTCGATTTGTAAAGGCAAACATCTTTACAAATGTAAATTTTGTGTAAAGTATCACAGCTTTACTTGCGGAAAATCAAGCGTTTTTTGGCACCGAATTATAAACAAATTGTAAACTTTTAGTTAATAATTTGTGCAAGGTGTCAAAAATAAGTTTGCTTTTTTGGACATTGTTACAAAAATATCATTTGTCGTTTGTCTTTATTGACTTTTTTGTTGCCTTATGTAATAATTATAATGTGTTTAAAGCACATATTGCGCAGTTTTTGGTGCAACGGTTTGGCTTTGCCGACCTTCAGTCTAATTCAGATTGCCTGATGGTCAGAGATTGTGACAGGCTCCCCTGCAATATGTTAACACTTTATTATTCAATTATTTTAAATTTAATGGAGGTAAAAAATGAAAACGAAGGCAAAAAAGTTTTCACATAAGCTTCTGGCATTATTTATGGCAGTGCTTATGGCAGCTTCCTGCTTTACCGGTGCTTTAACTGCTTATGCTGATACTATGAGCAGTGAAAAGACATATGCCGACGATTCAATCGAATATAACGATTTGGCGTGGGCTATTCTTTCCGATGAACAGGTAGCTACAGCTTTACTTGACTATGCTGATTTGATGCTTGCCGAATACGGTCCGCAGATTGATAAGCTTCTTGAAAACCTTCCATCAAGTATTACCCAGTATATCACATGGGACAGCAACAGCCGTACACTTAAGCTTAATGCTTTTGGTCTTGTTAAAAAAGACATTCCGGTACGTACTCACAGTGTTGATGAAATCTTCTTTACACTTAGGGGTGTTGCTGATCTTCTTAATCAATACGGTAACTTACTCGGTGATGCCGGCAACCTTAACTTTAAGGCTGTTGCCACTAAGGATTGGAGTATTTCAAGAGAAACTGCATCTTCAACTGATATTTTAAGAAGCGTAATCGGTATTTTCCAAAACCTTTCTTGCGACTATAACGGCACTGATATTTTAGGCAAGGTGCTTAGAGGTGAATTTACTCTCGGTACTCTCGGTAACGTTGCAAACCTTGACGTATATAAGATTATAGGTAATCTTTTGGGCTTTACAGATACAAAGTATAAAACTAACTTAGTATACAATGTTGCTCAAAACCTTATTTTCCAATATACTAATTGGTATACAGAAGATGAAATTAACAATTTCAAGAACGGTACTGCAACATGGGTTTATGATGACCAGCTTATTAATAAACTTACAACAGAGCTTCTTGATAAGATTAGTGTACTTGTTACATATAATCAAGAATACACAGATGCTGATTCGCAAACAGCAATTCAGGATACATCGGCTACACGTTATTTGAAGATTAAAGCTGAAATGAAGGCAAGTGGTTCTGACTATGCTACTGCAGCTGCAAAGCTTGGTTATGACCCTAACCTTGTATATTCAGACGAATTTAAAGATGATGAGGGTAATCCTCTTAACGTTCTTCTCTTTGCTTACGGTGCTCCTGACAAAAACGGTTATGCAACAGAATCAACCACAAAGGTAACACTTAAGGCAACCGATAATCTTTTTGATTTCAGTTACAGAGCTCTTGACCTTGCTTGGGATACAGTTCTCAAGGGTACAGTCAAACTCCTTCACGTAAATGATGGATTTGATAAGGGTCACGGCGCTAACTTTGATAACAACTATTATTATTTCTTCGACCAAAAGGGCGAGTGGAATGATAATGATGTTGCTGCAAACTATACACCGGCTAAGCTCAATCAATGGGCAAATGCAGTATATAAGGATTATAAGTTTGACACAGCAGATGATTTCCTTGCTTATGTTAAGAAGACGGTAACTTATGATCGTACAGCTGCCGAGGACTCAACAGGTTCTTGGAAAGATATCGACGCAACGAGACTTTTCGCTAAGTTAAGATACAGCCCACTTGCTGATTACGGCTTTAACGTAACAACAGGTCCTATCAATCTTTACTTTGCAGAAACAGGTACTCCAAACCTCGATAAGTTCTTTAGCGAAAGCTATTCAAAGTACAGCTCAATGGTAGCAGGCTTTAATGACGCACTTGTTGCAGCAGTTAAGGACTTGTTCCCGCAGCGCGGCAACGTTATCGGCACACGTCCTGAAATGACAACAACCGGTGATTTTGCAACTATTGACGCAGCAGCAATTAAGACAATCGTTTCAACACTCGTTGGCAACGCTTGCAAGATGGTTCAGTACACAGCAAACGCTACAGACGCTAACATTCTTAAAGCTTTCTACGCAAAGAACGGCGCTAGCGCTGCTCTTACAGAGAAGAATCTTGAAGAAGCAATGATTCCTATGCTCGTTGCTTGTATCGGTCAGGTAAATCTTGGCGCAGGTAAGCTTGAGAAAATTATCCATCCTTCTGATTGGGACGGATGTAAGGATGCAGAAGCAGTAGCTTATGTATGCCTTAAGGAGTATTTATCATACTCAATGCCTGACAAGGATTATTCAAAGCTTGTAAAGATTGGCAGCGACGGAACAATCAATGCAACACTTGAAGGCACAATTCTTCCAATGGCTCGTGACGCAGTTGCTTATGTAATTGAGGCTTACGTTCCTCTTGAGGACGAAAACGGCAATACTTGGAAGACAGAGTCAGCAGCTGTTGATTCTAAAACAACACTCTTTGACCTTCTTAATTCTGTAGTTTGCTACTACGGTGGCGACCATGCAATGGAGAAGGCTGTAAATAAGGGCGAAAGAGCTATGGGCGTAGGTGCTCTCCTCGGTATTTGTGATGAAAACGGCAACAGCCTTATCACAACAAAGAATACTCTTTGGGAAAACATTAATGCAATAGCTAATAAGCTTATGCCTGTTCTCGGTACACTTCAGGGTACAGGTTATGCTAAATTCAATTCAGAGGAACTTATTTGGAACAACATTGTTCTTTCATTCCTTGATATTGGTAAAGAAAATTCAAAGACAGGTCTTTGCGGCGTATCTAACTTCCTTAACCAGTTATTTACAATCGTTTCTGCAGAGCCTATTCAAAAGACTTCATTCGTCGTAACAGTTTATGATTTACTTAAGGATCTCATTAACGGATTGTTTGGCGCACGTTATAGCGGACAGAGCTTTGAGACAATCGTTCCTGATGCTACAAGTGCTCATCCGTTTGATGATTTCTTCCAGGTTAAGGTACTCGCAGGTACAAGCAAGAGCTTGGGTGCATTCCAAAAGCTTATCTGTAACTTCGTAGAGTTCGGCGGATACGGTACAAACGGTCCTAAGACCTACTCTGATTCTATTATCAGAGGTATCTGTTTTGCAGTACAGGCAGTTAACAGCTTCCTTCCTAATGCATTGACTACACTTGGTCAGCATCAGCTCAAGATGGCTACTGCTTCATTCGGTTCTAACACCGTAACAGGTTGTATTTCAGGTGAACCTTATGATGATGTACTTACTGTTACAAACAACTCGGTAGGTATCAATGCATCGTACATCAAGGACGGCAAGCCTACTCAGCTTTCACGTTACTATGTACAGATTACAAGCGTGCTTCAATATGATGTTTATAATCCGGAAACTCCTGAGGAATTATCTTTCCCTGAAACTCCTATTGAGCCGGGTAAGAATGCTAAAATTGATATTTCAGTTCCATTCGAAGTTTCAGGTTCTGATACAACAAACACATGCCGTGTTGTTGTAAATTATGATATCGTTGATGATCAGGGCAATGTTCTTTATGGAGGCAATACTGTAACAGCTTATAAGCTTCTTACAAGTGAAGTAAGCTTCAGAAATGCTCTTTATGATGCTGATTATAACTTCAACACTACATTCCAGCAGACAGACGGCACTGACAGAGAAGAAAACGGTGTAACCGTTCATTCTCTTACAGGTATCGGCGGTAATATCTCTGCAAACTATCCTGATAAGATGGTTATCGCTTCTAACAAGCTTAACGAAATCGCTCAGTATTCATTCTTTATGAAGGGCGGCAGTAAGGAAAAGAGCATTGACGGTGTATTCTTCTTTGACAGAAAATCCGGCTATGAATCAAATAACCTTACTACTGCAGCTAAGGCATTCGATGATTCTAATTTAACAACAGTAGATATCGGCGAAAAAAACGCTATTGCTCGTTGGGATAAGTCAACAGGTGATCTTCTTAAGATTGGTATGTATGACTATCGTGTAGAAACATCTGCAGGCTCAGGCGAGTTCGGCGAATGGCAGCGTAACCGTACAAACGCTTCTACAGGTAGCGGCCTTGGTGCTGTTGACTACTACAGAGGTTATACTTCTGAGGAAATCGGTAACATTTCAAAGCAAAATGAGGGCAAGGAGATTGAAACAAGAACTCACGTTGCATTCACTCTTCAGGAAGCACTTGATGCTAAGATTATTGCCGGTTACCATATCAATGAAAGCGGTATTTATGATACAATGTATCTTAAGACCGGTGGCAAATATAACTATGATAACATCTTTAATATGGTTACACTCGGTACCGGTATTGATGCTATCTATATAAATACCTCAAAGCAAACATTTGGTTCAAATGCTGTTAATAACTACAGACCGTTTGGTTTCGACGGTGAGGCTACTGTTAAGACCGGCACTTATGATGTTAATGTTAACTTCTATAATTCAGGTTCTTATAAGACAGGCAGCTTCCAGCTTGTTATCGGTGAAAGCGGTTCAGCCGGCTCACTTGATAAGAACTATAAAGAACTTGCCAATATCATGGCTAACTATAAAACATCCGACTTCAAAGAGGATGCATCTATCGGTTCAGTTTATGATTTGGCTAAGGATGCTCTTATGAAGGTACTTAGCGTTCAGTCAGCTCCTTACACTGCTGAATCAGCTCTTACTCAGTCAGATAAAACAGAGTATGCAGTTACAACTTCAGTTACAACTTCCGCAACAGGCGATCGTGCATACGTTCCTTACTCAACCTCTAACGAAACAGTAACATTTACTGTAAAGGGTACTCAGGTAAGCTACACAATCCCTGAATCGGTTAAAGCAACTGCTTATGTCGGCGGCACAATAGACGCTACAACAGGTGCAACCAGTGGCGGCGTAAAGGGAATTTACTATTCCGATGAGAAATGTACAATGCCTATTTACTCACCAAAGCCGCTTACATCATCAGATGTTAAGAATGGCAAGGATGCTGCATTGGCTAATGTAACACTCGGTCAGGACGGTAACTATTACCTTACTAACTCAGTTAAGTATGCTACAAAATGGGATCTCGATACATATCCTGGCGGCCCATGGCAGAGACCGACAACTACTCAGGATACAAACAAAGATAACGAGCCTCTTTATAATCAGGTTCAATATGTATACAGAAATGCTGAAGGCAAAAAGTGCAACTCAGGCGATAATTGGGCATGTAAGTTCCCATCAGCTGAGTATCAGCTCATTCCTAACTCAGGCGAGATGGACTCAGTAGATAATCGTGGTATTGCTACTCAGGCTAATGACAGACTTGAATATGTTCTTAGCGTAGTTAAGTCTCACCTTATCAGCTCATCATCAACACTCTACAATGAGATTTCTGAGCTTAGAAATGGTCTTGAAGAAATTAACTTTGATATTCTTACATATAATAAGATGGTAGAATATGCAAAGAAGGCTGAACAGCAGTATACAGTTGACGTTGATTACGTTGACGCAACAACAGGCAAGACTGTTGAAAGAAACGGTATGTCTTATGTTGACGCTGCTAAGCTTATGAATGACCTCAAGAATGCAGGTACTAAGTTTACTTATACCACAGCTTCTGAAGTATCTTCTGTTCAGGCAAAAGAATACGTTAAACTCTTTAACATATTCGCTTCTGCAGTTATTGAACGTGGTTACCAGGGCAAGCAGCTTGAAAATGAAATCAAGTGTGCATCGGGTAATGCTTACTCAATGCTCAAGGCAACACCTGCTACATACAATGATGACGGTACAGTCGCTACTGAAGCAACCGTATCTAAGAATGGCGTAGCAGCTAACCCACGCTTTGGTTCATTTGATGCATCAGGTAAGCTTGTTAACGAAGGCACAACAAAGTACTCATCAGCATCTTGGAACAGATACGTGAGAGCTCTTGCTGCCGCAGTTGACCTTGCTAACTATGGTAACGGTTCTTATAAGTATAAGAATTCCGGCACATTCAATATCAATGACCGTAAGAACTATGACGCTCAGCTTGCTAAGATTTACAATGTTGATACTGAACTTCAGGCAGCTGAAATCGGTCTTACCGAGTTTGAGAGCTGTGAGCTTACTGTAACTCCTGTTGCAGGTGCTAAAGTAACAATCGACGGTGTTGCTTACTCAGGTCCTGTAGCTGTAGAAAAGGGTCAGGTTGTTTCAATCAATGTAACAGCAGAGGAAGGTTATACTCTTAAACCTGAACTTACTGTTAACGGCGACAAACTTACATTTGACGATACAGCAACAGCATTCCCGTATGAGCTTACTGTTACAGGCAATACTACAATCGTTCCTTCGGTTGAGTCATTGGCTCCGTCAACTCATAGTGTTACTGCTTCACTTGTTGTAGCAACATCTTCAAAGGGCACTACTAACAATAAGGGCGTAAACGGAACATATAAAGTAACTGTTTATGACAGTGCAAACGCTCCTGTTATTGAAAAGTCATTTGACCTTACAACTGCTGCAAACAAGATTAGTCTTGACCTTGCACCTGGCACATATACAGCAACAATTACTTCTGATTTTGCTCTTGCACGTACAGTAAGCATTGTTGTTGGTGACGCTGATATTGCAGGTCCTGCAATTGCAATGATTGTATGCGATTATAATAAAGACGGTAATATTACCGGTACAGATGCAACGTCGGTTTATGCAGCCGCTTCTAAGGCTGCCGATCTTCGTTATGACCTTAATGGTGATGGCTCGGTAACCGGTACAGATGCTACAAACATCTTTGCTATTGCATCTTCAACTATTGCACTTCCTGATGTTACTATTAAGTAATATTAGTTTCTATACTTCTTAGGGGCGAAAGTCCCTAAGAAGTTTTACTTGAAAATTACGATAACTTGTGTTATCATTTAATTAAGCAGAGCTATGGCTTTGCTTTGTCTTGATATATTCGGCTTTTGCCGTTTATATACTATGCCCGCTTTGGGCGGGGAGGCTATGGGCAGTTTCGTTTAGTAAATGTTTAATGTTTCACGGTGTTTGGCTTTTGCCAAAGTTGCTTGGTTTCATATTTTTATGTTTTCTGACCGATTTTGTCTTTGCCCTTCACGGCGATTCTGCTTCTCCCCAAATTAAGCAATTTTTTTAACAAGGAGGTAACACCAATGAATACAATTGCAAAAAAACAAGTAGGTGTTATTTTCGGTACACTTGCGTTTTTGGTTTTTGTTGCGCTTGTTGTGTGCCTTCCTCGTACTTCGTATGCTGCTGCGCTCGGAACGGAGAGCCCGAACGTTTATTGCACATACACAGATTCTAACGGCAAACAATACGACGGTGATAAGTTACCTGCCGGTACATATGACGTCAGCTTTTATTTAGAGGGCGTTACCGAGTTATCGGTTGTGCAGGTTACATCAACCTATTCTTCGGATGTATCGGTGAAAAGTGAGCCTAAGGCTCTTCTTTCTGATGAGGTTGCCGGCGTATCTTCGATGGGAACTGTAACGAATGATTCTAATTTGGTATTCGGCTTTGTTTCAGATGCTGACACTTGTTCATCTGTAACAAAGGACGGCACGTTGCTTGCAACCTTCTCGGTTGCTTTTGCAAAGGATTGTGACGCCGCTGATGTTATTTCGGTTTCAACAGACCCAAATAAGACTTTCGTTTTGGCTAATTATAATGATGGATTTGACGATGAGTATGCTCTTGTTACCAAATCTGCCGATTATCCCGGTTCTCTATATTTAATGACCTGTGACGTTTCACCGTCAACCGGTCATAGCGTAAACGGCTCGCTTGCTATTATGACAAATGCGAAAGGCGATACTGCCAACAGTCCTGTTTACGGCGAATATACGGTTAACGTATATTCCGATTCAGCTCGTACCGAGCTTGTCGGTACAACCACATCATCACTTAAAGATGGTGTAAACGCTTTCTCTATTGATTCGTTAAAGGACGGAACATACTATCTTTCAATCTCGTCTGATTATGCAATAACTCGTAATGACGTTACCGTTATCGTAAACGGTGCCGATATTACTAATGCGGTTATTCCTATGATGGCATGTGATTTTAATAAGGATGGTATAATTACAGCCACCGATGCAACAAGTGTATATCTTTTTGCTTCAAAGCAAACAGATTTATACTATGACCTTAACGGCGACAGTTTAGTAACCGGTACAGATGCTACAACTGTTTATGCTTGTGCATCCGGCTCCAGTTATTATAACGGATTAGAGATAAAGTGATTTTTTTCAAAATAAATAAAGGGGATTTCTAAGTGAAAAAGACATTTAGAAAAGCAATAGCTGTTCTTCTTGCAGTTCTTATGGTTGCATTCTCCGTTCCGTTTTCTGCTTTAGCTGCCACTAATGGTGTAGCTGATATGTTCGGTTCAACAGATTATACTGTTACTCAGAACAGAAAATGGTGGGTTGATGATGGCGTAGATATAAGCCTTGAAAAGCTTCAGTCAACTCCTGAATATCGTGGCTATGCTAATGATGAAGTTAGTGCTGGTTCATTTGATTTCGGTGCTGAAATCGCAGATTATGCGAACAATGGACTCGAAGACCATCGTAATGACTATAAGCCTGTAGTTGCTGCAACAGTTTCCAACTTGGGTTCAAAACAAGAAGCTGAAGATGCCGTAGCGAACGGTACATTCGCTAAATACAACAATCAGTACGTTAACCAATATTATGGCGTAAATGCTGCACATACTTATGAGGCTGTTAAAGAAGCAGGTAATATTGTAAACCCTGCTCATGTTAAAGCAGGTCAGCGTATTGCTATTACAGTTGAAATCGGCGGATTTGATGTTATCCAATCAGGTCAGTTCAAAGGTAAATTCAACACTGAATATCTTCAGGCATCCACTCCGGGAAATGTTACTAAGGTACGTGATAATTGGAAAATTAATACAGCTGCCAAGGGCGCAATTAAAAACGGTGTTGCATTCTATGGAGATGGAATGCAGTTTAATAGTTCAACGTATAATAATGAAGAAGGCATTTTCTATGGTGCTATTACAGGTACAGCTGCCACAAACGGTCAGCAGACAACTTCCAACTACATTGGAGTTGGTTCTGATGGCGTAAAACCATTCGGTAAGTACGGTTTGGTTTGCTATACTTATGCATTCGAAGTAATTAAGGATTGCGACCTTTCTGAAGTATTTACATTTAATACCGATATTGCAGGTACAGAGTTTGAGCCTTATTTCAGATGGTCAATTGACGGTACAGGCGAACCTTCATGTAATGCTGTAAATCCTGAATTATACCTTGTTACACATGACGATACAAAAAGCACTTTTGCTAACTGGGCATTAATTTGGACAGATTATGCAAAGGAATCAACACCTGAAGCTAAGACTTATACTATTACATTTAATGACATCAACGGCAAGACTGTTGATACGCAGACAGTTAAAGAAGGCGATACTCCAACAGTTCCTTCAACAAATACTGCTGCAACTGTAAATTATAAGAACGATAATAAGCACGAAGTAACAACTTACTCATGGCCTGCAGTATCAGCTGCTACTGCAGATGCAACTTACACTGAGGTTGCTACTACAGCTGAGGAAAAATGTAACATTACTTATGCAGAGACAAGCAAGCATACACTTGTTTCAGGTACTGTTCTTACAGGAACATGTACTGTATGTAATCATGTAGATACTCAGACTAAGGACGATAAGCTTGACGGTACAGCTTACTATGCTGCACTTGATGCTGCAAAGGCTGTTGACGGTACTAAGTACACAGCTGAATCTTATGCTAAGGTAACAGCTGCTCTTGAGACTTATGCTCAGGCTAAGGTTGAAGCTTATACAGATCAGGCACAGGTAACTGCTGCTGCTACTGCTCTTGAAAATGCAGTTAAGGGTCTTGAGGCTCTTCCGACATCAGATGTTTATACTTACACATTCGTTGGCGGTAAAACTCAGACTGTAACAGCTGATAAGGGCGCTGCTCCTATAGCTCCTGCTAACACAGCTGCTACAACAGTTGATAACAACGACGGTACTCATACAGTAACATCTTACACTTGGGAAAAGACAGGCGAATTCACATTTGCTGAAAAGGCTAATGCTGATACTAAGGATTGTACTTACGGTGAGTACACAACTGTAACTGCTTCTACAATTGCTAAGGCAGGTACTGAAAAGGCTACATGCTCAGTATGCGGTCACGAAGATGTAAGAGACCTTGCTAAGCTTGACGGTACAGCTTACTATGCTGCACTTGCTAAGGCAGAGGCTGTAAAGGCTGACGATTACACAGCAGAATCTTATGCTAAGGTAACAGCTGCTCTTGAAGCTAACGCTAAGGCTACTGTTGAAGCTTATACAGATCAGGCACAGGTAACTGCTGCTGCTACTGCTCTTGAAGATGCAGTTAATGGTCTTGTTAAGGTTTATACAATCACATTTACAAACGCTGCAGGCACTGTAGTTGATACTCAGAAGCTTGCTGCAGGCGCTACTCCTGTAGCTCCAAAGACAAATACTGCTGATACAACTGCTACACCGGCAGGTAGTAAACAGCACAGCCATACAACTTATAGCTGGCCGGCAGTTTCTGCTGTAACAGCAAATGCTAACTATGACGAAGTTGCTAAGGTTGTAACAGAAGATTGCACAAAGGGTAAACCTGTTGTAACAGAGCCTACACTTGATAAGCCGGGTTCAGAAGTTACAAGCTGTACAATTTGCGGTCAGGTTCTTGAAACTAAGGTTCTTCCTCAGCTTAAGGGTTATGATATCACAGTTGCTAAGACTGCTTACGGTACAACAACTCTTAACAGCGAGGACGCAACAAACGGTAAGACTACTAAGGTTCCTGCTAACTCAACTGTAACTCTTACAGCTCAGGCTAATGAGGGTGCAGAGTTCGTAGGTTGGAAGGTTGCTAACAAGCTCGTTTCAACTAACGAAACATATTCATTCACAGCAGTTGCTGATACAGAGGTAACTCCTGTATTTACAGAAACAGCTGAATCAACATTCGTAGTTGTATTCATTGATATGTACGGCAACGTTGTATCAACTCAGGAAGTAGCAAGCGGTGCTGACATTAAGGTTCCTGCAACTGCTCCTATCTATCCTGGTTATACATTCAAGGGCTGGGCTCTTACAAACGATGAGATTACCGCTCTTACAGAAGGTAAGACCATCAGAGCTATCTATGAGAAGGATGCTACTCAGACTTACACAGTTAAGGCTGCAGGCGCAACAATCACAGTTAACGGCACTGACTACACTGACAAGGCTGAAAATGTTGCATATGACGCTAAGGTAACAGTTACTAAGGCAGGCGCAACATCATGGACAGTAAACGGCGCAACAGTTGGTTACGGTGAATCATACTCATTCTTCTGTGCTTCGGATATCGAACTCACAGCAGTTACAAAGGCTGATGACACTTCTAAGACTCAGGTTGCTATCGTTTCAACAACTCGTCCTTCAGCTACAGATTGCGACGTTCTCTTTGTTGCAACACGTACTGTTGCTGATAATGAGACAGTAGTTAGCCAGGGCTTCGTATATGGTAAGAATGTAACAGCTTCTGACCTTACACTTGAAAACGTTGGCAAGACTGCATCAGGTACAAATCCTGGTAAGGTTAGAGTTATTTATAACAACACCAACGCTTCACAGATTGGTTTGAACTACGGTCTTACTGCAAAGACAGGCGTTGCCGGCGCAAGAGCATTCGTAGTTACTAAGGATGCAGATGGTAATGTTCATACTTACTATTCAGAAGCATCACTTTACGACTATAATGCTTAATTAACACAATTTAGCAAAGCTTTCACCTCTGCCTTAAGGGGTGGAGGCGAGCTTTGATAAATTAAGGAGGACACACCTAATGAAAGAGCTTTATACAAAGCCGGTGTCAGAGGTTAATGAATTTTCTCAGACAGCTGATGTTATTACTACATCCGGTGGTACTGACTGGGGCTTCGGTGGAAATGACTAATCTGACACTTTGATTAAAGCATTTGGAGACGGCAGAAATGCCGTCTCTTTTTGCGTTTTTAAAACCTTGAATAAAAAAATAAACTAAATATTAATCATTCCCGAATATGACATTTTACCTTTAACTGTATATTGACAAATAATTAACAAACATATAAAATGAAATTGTAATTTATGACATAAGATGTATATTTTAGAGGGAGAATACTATGTCAAATAAGGAGTATGAATACAAATTTGATATTGTCAAGCCGCCTGAGGATAGGGTGTACGATGACAGAGTGATGCATTATTATGAAAATCATTCAAACGAGCCTGCACGTCCTTTGATTTTGGCACTCGGCAAGCATATTACAGACAGAGTTTTGTATAAATTGCCGTGGCTTCCAAAGGTAGGTAAAGAGCTTACCGTTAACGACCCTGAGTATTGGGGTCTTGCTTCAATTGTAACCGACGAGATGGCAGAGGTTGCCCTTAAGATGAAGGTGCACAAGGGTATGAAGCTTAAAGAAATTATGAAAGCTACGGACAAAAGTGCCGCTTACCTTGAGCCGCTTCTTAAGGAAATGGCAAATGTAGGTCTTGTTGAATTTAATTGGGAAAATCCGGAGCATGAAAAGCAATATATGCTTCCTATGTTCGTTCCCGGAAGCGCAGAATTTTTTAATATGAAATGGGATAATATTTGTGAGCATCCGCAGGTCGCAAATTTCTTTGAGCGTATGACTCAGCTTCCGCTTGAAGCAATTACGCCGATGGTGCCTCCGGGAGGCGCCGGAATAGGTATGCACGTTATCCCTGTTGAAAAGGCAATTTCAATGGAAAATCAGTCTGCTGATGTGGAACATATTTCTCATTGGCTTGATAAATATGACGGCAAATATGCGGCAGGTCCGTGTTCGTGCCGTTATAGCCGTGCAATGTGCGGCGAAGGCTGTGCCGATGACCCTGAGGATTGGTGTATCGGTGTAGGCGATATGGCGGATTACCTTGTTGAAACAAATAAGGGTCACTATATCACACGTGAAAAGGTTATGGAAATTCTTCAGCGTGCCGAGGATAACGGTTTTGTTCACCAAATTACCAATATCGACGGTGAAAATAAAATTTTTGCTATCTGTAATTGCCAGGTAAAGGTATGCAATGCGCTTCGTACCTCTCAACTTTTTAATACGCCTAATATGTCACGCTCGGCGTATGTGGCTAAGGTTGAGGCTAAGGATTGCGTAGCCTGCGGCAAGTGTGTTGAATTTTGCCCTGCCGGTGCCGTTAAGCTCGGTCAAAAACTTTGCAAAAAAGACGGCTCTGCTGTTACATATCCTAAGCAAGAACTTCCCGACGCAGTTAAATGGGGCAAGGAAAAATGGTCGCCTGATTATAGAGATAAAAACAGAATTAATTGCTACGATACAGGTACGGCGCCTTGCAAGACTGCCTGCCCCGCTCATATCGCAGTTCAAGGCTATCTTAAAATGGCGGCTCAGGGTAGATATACCGATGCTTTGGCTCTTATTAAAAAGGATAACCCTTTCCCGGCAGTTTGCGGCAGAGTTTGTAATAAGAGATGCGAGGAGGCTTGCACAAGAGCAACTCTTGATGAAGCAGTTGCTATTGATGACGTTAAGCGCTTTATCGCTCAAAAGGATCTTGACAGTAAAACAAGATATATTCCTAAAAAAGTAATACCTTCAAATAGGGGCGAGTTTAAAAATAAAATTGCCATTATCGGCGGCGGACCGGCAGGCCTTTCGTGCGCATATTATCTTGCACTTACGGGATACAGACCTATAGTGTTTGAAAAGAATGAAAAACCCGGCGGTATGCTTACTTACGGTATCCCGTCATATAAGCTAGAAAAGGATGTTGTTGAGGCGGAGATTGACATTATTCGTGCGCTTGGTGTTGAGATTAAATGCGGCGTAGAGGTAGGTAAGGATATCACTCTTGACGAACTTCGCAAGGACGGATATGAGGCATTTTATATTGCTATCGGCTGTCAAGGCTCAAGAAAATCGGGCGTTGACGGCGAAGACGCAGACGGTGTTAAGAGCGCTGTTGATATTCTCCACGAGATTGCCGAAAATCACGACCTTGACCTTAAAGGCAATAAAACCGTTGTTATCGGCGGTGGTAATGTTGCCGTTGATGTTGCACGCTCAACTAAGCGTTGCGGCGCTGATATTTTGGGTATGTTCTGCCTTGAAAGCAGAGAGGAAATGCCTGCGAGCGAAGAGGAAATTTTTGAAACCGAGGACGAGGGTATTCAAATAAACAACGGCTGGGGCGTTAAGGAAATTCTTGCAGAGAACGGCAAGGTGACAGGCGTTGTGCTTAAAAAATGCACAAGTGTTAAGGATGCAGACGGCAAATTTAACCCTCAGTATGACGAAAATGATACTAAAACAATTGAATGTGACCGTATTTATCTTTCAATCGGTCAGTCAATTGAATGGGGTAATCTTATCGACGGTGAGGCAGTAAAACTTGGCAGAGGTAACGCTCCTCAGGCTGACAGTCTTACTTATCAAACAGAGCAAAAGGATATTTTCGTCGGCGGTGACGTTTACACAGGCCCTCGCTTTGCTATTGACGCTATTGCTGCCGGCAGAGAGGGTGCAGAGTCAATCCATAGGTTTGTTCATTTCAACGCAAGCCTTACAGTCGGCAGAAACAGACGTGATTTCATAATGCTTGATAAAAACGATATCCTTGTTGACAGTTACGATAATTCCTCACGTCAAATCCCAAATATTAATAAGAAAATTGACGCTAAATCTTCGTTTAAGGATGCTCATCTTCCCCTTACAGAGGAGCAGGTTAAAAAAGAAACTGCACGATGTCTTGGCTGCGGCGCATCCGTTGTTGACGAAAATAAATGCATAGGCTGCGGAATTTGTACTACCAAGTGCGAATTTGATGCAATTCATCTTTTTAGAGATAATCCCGAATGTAGCACAATGGTTAATTCAGATGATAAGATGAAAGCAATTTTGCCTTATATGATTAAGCGTAATTTCAAGATTAAAAAAGCTCAAAAGGCTAAAAAGGATTAATTATGCACGAACTTGGTATAGTTTTTCATATCATTAACGAAATTGAAGATGTAGGCGAGGAAAATGAGCTTAAAACGGTATCGTCTGTTACGGTTGAAATAGGCGAGGTTTCGGGTGTGCTCCACGATTATCTTGAGGATTGTTGGAAATGGGCTTGCTCAAAGAGTGAGCTTATGAATGGGGCAGAACTTAAGGTAGAAGTTATCCCGGCAGTAACGTATTGCGAAAGCTGCAAGGGCAAATACAAAACCGTAGAGTACGGTAAAATTTGTCCTTACTGTCAAAGCGAAAACACCTATCTTCTTTCGGGTAATGAAATTATGATAAAGGAAATTGAGGCACGGTAGCATATTAATGCGCTCTGTCTTGACGATATGATTTTTATTTAACTTTTTTAGAGGAGGGGGAATGACAATGTTATTCCAAATTTACGGCGATATGGCCGGCTGGCAACTTCTCGGCTGGGTAATGGTCTTTGTCGGTCTCGTCGTTATGAATGAAATTGCAAGGCGAACAAAAGCAGGCGGAATTTTTTGCTTCTTTGTTTTACCGGCAGCACTGACGGTATATTTCATTGCAATTTATATCGGTGCGGCTAAGGGAGCTGATTGGGCACTTCAAAATGATACCTATGTTCATATGAACAGCTGGTTCCATTATGCAAAGCTTTATGCGGCAACAGCAGGTTGTATCGGCTTTATGATGCTTAAGTATAAATGGGGCATCGGCAAAAAAGATTGGTTTAAGGTGTTCCCGTTTGCAATCGTCGCTATCAACATTCTTATCGCAGTCGGTTCTGACTTTGAGTCGGCAATTAAGGGCGGAATTTCAGGCGGCTGGTGGCTTTCGTCTGAAAATGTATGGCTCTATGGCGGCTGGTGGAACTGGGTAAACGGTATCGCCGGTATTATAAATATTTTCTGTATGACAGGTTGGTGGGGTATCTATTCCTCAAAGAATAAGCAGGATATGCTGTGGCCTGATATGACATGGTGCTACATTTTGGCTTATGACCTTTGGAACTTTGAATATACTTATAATAATCTCCCTACTCACTCTTGGTATTGCGGCCTTGCACTTCTTCTTGCTCCTACATTTGCAAATGCATTTTGGAATAAGGGCGGTTGGATTCAAAACAGAGCTAACACACTTGCACTTTGGTGTATGTTTGCTCAGGTATTTCCGCTTTTCCAAGACAAGAGCCGCTTCTCGGTTCTTACATCCGTTTATGCAGACGGATATATGGACCCTACAGTTCCGCCAACAAACGCAGACCCTACAATGCAAGGCGTAATTGCCATTATTGCTCTTGTGGCTGATGTTTGTGTATTTGCTTCTATTATTAAGCGTGCAAAGGAACAAAAGAAAAATCCTTATAAAAACGAAATATTTACTGACCAAAAAGATTATAAGCTTGCACTTGAAAGAGCAGCCGAAAAGGCTCGCAAAGCAGCTTAATCTTTATAAAAATTCAAAAAACAACGCCGTCGATTATTCGACGGCGTTTTAAATTATTGATGAAGTGGATAAACCGTGCCTAGTCGTCGCTGACTCCGTATCATACAAAATCTGCCGTACAGTTGTGTGTCAGATTTTGAAATAAACCGTAGGGGCGACCATCGGTCGCCCGTTTTACAAACACGAAATTTCAATCGGGGTCCCCGAAAAGCAAAAGCTTTTTGACGAGTCACAGGTTCGAGCCAAAATATCCGATTGACACAAGAAAATAATATGACGGGCTCTCATAAGAAACAAAGATACTACGAAACAGTCCACCGGACTGTTTCTCCCAAATATGTTGCTCGCTTCGTTCGCCAAATTTGGAGTATCTTGTCACAGCTTTGAGCCCTAAATGCATTTCTATAAAATAAAAAAGACATCCGTATGGATGTCTTTTTTATTTGGTGGGAACAACAGGGCTCGAACCTGTGACCCTCTGCTTGTAAGGCAGATGCTCTCCCAGCTGAGCTATGCTCCCGTCAGCGATATTGATTATATAACAAGTTGCGGTGAATGTCAAGAGTTTATTTTAGAAAAAAGCTCTTTTATTCTGTCAATCTCATTATTTAAGTACAAATAGCCGAATAATGCTTCAACTCCCGTTGCACAGTGATACTCCCCGTCTGTTGCGCTTTTAGGGGAATGACCTACTTTTGCATTGCGGCCTCGCTTAAAAACGGCAAGCTCTTCATCACTCAAAACATCTTTAATTTTTTCAAAAGCTGCCGTTTGTGCTTTCGCCGATACAAATTTAACGCTTTCCCTATGCAAATCATTTACAGGGCGGTTTGCATCGAGAACAAGTGTTTCTCGAACAAGAATTTCATAAATGCAATCGCCGATAAACGCTAAATTAAGCGGGCTTAACTGCTTAGGATTTACTTCTTTATCAACAAATCTCATATTAAATTAAGGCACGTATTCAAACTCTATATCATAGAGCGATACAACGTCACCCTCCTCAATTCCTTTTTCTCTCAGTGCATCAAAAATTCCGCTTTTCTCTAATACTCTTTGCATATATTGAAGTGCTTCGTAGTCCTCGATATCAATGCCTTTGAGCACTTTAGGAAACCAGCTTGCCTCAACAAGAAAATAATGTTCTTCAGGCTGAGAAATTTTAAATCCTTTATCATCTTTAACAATTGCTTCAAGCGGAATTTCCTCAACCTCGTATTCCTTGATAGGCGGAAGAGTTTGAAGCTTATTCCAAACAGCGTTCATAAGCTCCTTTGTGCCTTCCATAATCGGCGCACAAATTGAATAATAATCATAACCCTTATCTTCTACATACTTCTTGAATCGCTCAATTTGCTCAGGCTCTGCCATATCAATTTTATTGCCTGCAACAATCTGCGGTTGCTTGGCAAGCTCAGGATTGAATTTAACAAGTTCCTCGTTTATTTTTTCAAAATCCTCAATCGGGTCCCTGCCTTCGCTGCCGCTGACGTCAACAATATGAACAAGAAGCCTGCAACGCTCAACATGGCGCAAAAATTCGTGACCGAGGCCTATACCCTCACTTGCACCCTCAATAAGTCCCGGAATATCAGCAATAACAAACGAGTTGCCCTCTCCCATAGAAACAACGCCTAAGTTTGGTACAAGAGTTGTAAAATGGTAGTCACCGATTTTTGGCTTTGCTTGGCTTACAACGGAAATAAGGCTTGATTTTCCTACTGATGGATAGCCTAAAAGGCCGACATCGGCAAGAAGCTTTAATTCAAGTGAAACTTCCCATTCCTCACCCGGAACACCGGGCTTTGCAAATCTCGGAACTTGACGTGTAGGGGTAGCGAAATGAATGTTGCCCCAGCCGCCTTTACCGCCTTTTGCGGCAATAAATCTGTCAGTCTTGCTCATATCAGCCATAACTGCACCGGAGTTTGCTTCACGAATTATTGTTCCTCTCGGAACTTTAATCTCAAGGTCGGGCGCTTTCTTGCCGTATTGGCGTGAGCCTCTGCCGTTTTCACCGTTTTTTGCAACATATTTTCTTTTGTATCTGAAATCTGCAAGAGTTGCAAGGTTATCGTCAACAACAAATACAACGTCGCCGCCCTTGCCTCCGTCGCCGCCGTCAGGTCCGCCTGCGGCAACATATTTTTCACGGTGAAAGGCAACCGCACCTGCGCCGCCGTCACCCGCTTTTATTTTAATTTTAGCAATATCTACAAACATATATATCGTCCTTTGCTTTTGTTAATATGAATTTTAACAAATTTCTTTTCAAATTGCAACACTAAGGGTATAAATAAGGTAATATATACTCCTTATTATATGAAGTTTGTTAAAAAATTAACTATAAGGTGCTAATAAATTTAACTGTTTTTGTATAAAGTGTAAAATTTGCATTTTTTTCTTGATTAATGATGACAAACAGTATAAAATAAATAATGCACAAAAGCAATAAAACTTTAAATTATATTCGGAGGTAATTTCCAATGGTAAAAGTTGCTATTAATGGTTTCGGCCGTATCGGTCGTCTTGCTTTCCGTCAGATGTTTGGCGCAGAAGGCTACGAAGTAGTTGCTATCAACGATCTTACAAGTGCAAAGATGCTTGCTCATCTTCTTAAGTATGACTCATCACAGGGTAACTATGTTGCTCAGGGTCACACTGTTGATTTCCACGAAGGTGAAGGCGAAGACAACTATATTGTTGTTGACGGCAAGAAAATTGTTATTTACAAAATGCCTAATGCTGCTGACCTTCCTTGGGGCAAGCTTGGCGTAGACGTAGTTCTCGAATGCACAGGTTTCTATACATCAAAGGAAAAGGCTTCTGCTCATATTCAGGCAGGTGCTCGTAAAGTTGTTATTTCTGCTCCTGCAGGTAACGACCTTCCAACAATCGTTTACAATGTAAACCATGACACACTTACAGCTGAAGATACAGTTATTTCTGCTGCATCTTGCACAACTAACTGCCTTGCTCCTATGGCTAAGGCTCTTAATGATTTTGCTCCTATCCAGAGCGGTATCATGTGCACAATCCACGCTTACACAGGCGATCAGATGATTCTTGACGGTCCTCAGAGAAAGGGTGACCTTCGTCGTGCTCGTGCAGGTGCTGTAAACATCGTTCCTAACACAACAGGTGCTGCAAAGGCTATCGGCCTTGTAATTCCTGAACTTAACGGCAAGCTTATCGGCTCTGCTCAGAGAGTTCCTACTCCAACAGGTTCAACTACAATCCTTACAGCAGTTATTAAGACTGACAAGGAAGTTACAGTTGACGCTATCAACGCAGCTATGAAGGCTGAAGCTACAGAGTCATTCGGCTACAATGAAGACCTTATCGTTTCTTCAGATATCGTTGGTATGAGATACGGTTCACTCTTCGATTCAACTCAGACAATGGTTCTTAAGGTTGCTGACGACACTTATGAGGTTCAGGTTGTTTCTTGGTATGATAACGAAAACTCATACACATCTCAGATGGTTAGAACAATCAAGTACTTCTCAGAACTTGGCTAATATCTAAGATAATAAATTAAAAGAGTCTTCCTTTCCCCGCCTCCTAATAAGAAAACATGAGCAAGTCCAGTAAAATCAATGTTTTCAGAGGCAAGGAACACGATGTGAAGTCAAAAATTTAATACTGGCAGGACAAAGGGTGCTGATATGAAATGTCAGCACCCTTTTCCTGTCCCAAACGCCATAGGTAACACAAACCTGTGGCGTTTTTTTATGCCCTGCTGGGGGCACCCAAAACTGTATGAAAACGGGTGGGAAACCCCCTGTTTTTTCGCCTGTGGGCGGCGCAAACGAAGCCGCCCATATTCTTTCCCTCATGGGAGGCCGGACGGTGATACAGGGGCGCAAAACCACCGAAACGAACACTTTTCAAAACCAACGGAAGGAGGTATCCAACATGGCGGTATTCCGCATTGAGAAAACCCGCGACTACACGGTGATGTCCAACCATCACCTGCGGGACAAGTCGCTTTCGCTGAAAGCGAAGGGCCTTCTCTCCCTCATGCTCTCCCTGCCGGAGGAATGGGACTATACCACCAAGGGGCTGGCCCGGATCTGCAAAGATGGCGTTGACAGCATCTGCGCCGGAGTGCGGGAGCTGGAGGAACACGGCTATGTGATCCGCCAGCGGGTCCGCAACGCAAACGGTCAGCTCGGCGCCATCGAGTACACGATCCTGGAGCAGCCCAGACCGCCGGAACCTAAACCGGGAAAACCTGAACGGGAAAATCCAGTCTTGGATAATCCTGAACAGGCTTCCCCTGTCTTGGGAGAACCTGAACAGGAAAACCCCGCACAATTAAATACTAAAGAATCAAGTAAAGATAAATCAAAAAAAGATTTATCAAGTACGGAAGGATCAAATCCTGTCCAATCAATCCCCCAAACCCCCAGGGGCTCGGACCGGAAAGGACGGGACCGGATGCGGGAGCGGGAAAGTTATCGGGAATTGATTTTGGAGAACATCGAGTATGACTGCCTCATCCAGAACCACCGCCTTGACCGGGACCGCCTGGACGAGCTGGTGGAGCTCATGGTGGACACGGTGTGCTCCAACCGGGAGATGATCCGTATCGCCGGGGACGACTACCCGGCGGAGGTGGTAAAGTCCCGGTTCCTGAAGCTGAACAGTTCCCACATCGAGTATGTGCTGGACCGGATGCGGGAGAACACCACCTATGTCCGCAATATCAAGAAATACCTGCTGGCCGCTTTGTATAACGCCCCGGCCACCATCGACAGCTACTACACTTCCCTGGTGAGCCACGATATGTACGGCGGCGGAGATCGGAGGTGATGTGCGTGCAGGAAGAAATCACCCAGGGCGTGGTCTCCCTTTCGGTGGAGACCGGCAAGATGACGGCGGACCTGCTCCAAAAGGCCGTGAAGAAGGTGCTGGAGGAGATGCAGAAGAAGCCCTCCCAGCGCACCCTCCACCAGGGGAAACAGACCCTGCACCAGCTCAAACAGCATGGTGCCTCGCTGACCAACATCGAGATCACGGAGCAGAACATCAAGGCGTTTTCGGCGGTGGCGAAGAAGTACGACATCGACTATGCCCTGAAGAAGGACCCCACCACGGAGCCCCCGCACTACTATGTGTTTTTCAAGGCCAGGGACAAGGACCAGCTCCAACCGGCTTTCAAGGAGTTCACCGCCATGACCCTGGGCCGGAAGAAGCGCCCCACCATCCGGGAGCGGCTGGCCCAGGCCCAGGAACAGGCCAAGACCCAGCACCGCCAGCGGGAGAAGGTCAAGACCAAAGACCGGGAGGTGGCGCGATGACCGACAAGCTGAAAAAGCAGCTCATCCTCAACCTCCCATATCTCATCTTCGTGTATCTGTTTGACAAGCTCTGCCAGGGCGTGCGGCTCTCCCCTGGGGTGGACGCCTCGGAGAAGCTGCTCCACATCGGGCAGGGCTTTTCGGCGGCCTTTGCCAGCCTGGCGCCCAGCTTCCATCTGCTGGACCTGTGCGTGGGCGCCGCCGGCACGGTGCTGATCCGGCTGGCGGTCTACTCCAAGGGCAAGAACGCGAAGAAATACCGCCGAGGCATCGAGTACGGGAGTGCCCGCTGGGGCACCCCGGCCGACATCGCCCCCTACGCAGACTCGGACTTCTTCCAGAACGTCCTCCTCACCCAGACGGAACGGATCACCATGTCGAGCCGTCCCAAGGAACCCAAGTACGCCAGGAATAAGAATATTTTGGTCATCGGCGGTTCCGGCAGCGGCAAGACGAGGTTCTTTGTCAAGCCCAACCTGCTCCAGTGCCATTCCTCCTATGTGGTCACCGATCCGAAAGGTACGATATTATGCGAGGTAGGGGCCCTGCTGGAGCGCAAGGGATACCGCATCAAAAGCCTAAATCTCATCAACTTCAAGAAGTCCATGCGGTATAACCCCCTGGCGTATATCCGCTCGGAGAAGGACATTTTGAAGCTGGTGAACGCCCTGATCCTCAACACCAAGGGGGAGGGCGAAAAGAGTTCCGAGGATTTTTGGGTCAAGGCCGAGCGGCTGTACTATTCCGCCCTCATCGGGTACATCTGGTACGAGGCAGAACCGGAGGAGCGCAACTTCATCACCCTGCTGGACCTCATCAACGCCAGCGAGGCGCGGGAGGACGACGAGGAGTTCCAAAGCCCGGTGGACATCCTGTTCGCCAAGCTGGAAAAGGAGCACCCGGATCACTTCGCCGTGAAGCAATACCGAAAATTCAAAATGGCCGCGGGCAAAACTCTAAAATCCATACTGATTTCCTGCGGCGCCCGCCTTTCTCCCTTTGACATCCAGGAGCTGCGGGACCTCATGGCGGAGGATGAGCTGGAGCTGGACACCCTGGGCGACCGCAAATCGGCGCTGTTTGTCATCCTCTCGGATACGGACAGCACCTTCAATTTTGTGGCGGCGCTCATGTACTCCCAGCTTTTCAACCTCCTGTGCGACAAGGCGGACGACTTCTACGGGGGACGCCTGCCGGTCCATGTGCGGTGCCTGCTGGACGAGTTTGCGAACATCGGTCAAATCCCGAACTTCGACAAGCTGATCGCCACCATCCGAAGCCGTGAAATATCGGCTTCTATTATTTTGCAGTCGCAAAGCCAGTTAAAGACCATCTACAAGGACGCGGCGGATACCATCGTGGGTAACTGCGACAGCACCTTGTTTTTGGGAGGCAAGGAGAAATCCACTCTGAAAGAAATTTCGGAGCTGCTGGGGAAAGAAACGATTGACAGTTTCAATCAATCGGAGAACCGCGGCAGCCAGGTTTCCCACGGCCTCACCTATCAAAAATTGGGAAAGGAGCTGATGACACAAGACGAATTGGCAGTGATGGACGGAGGCAAGTGTATCTTCATGCTGCGGGGCGTGCGCCCGTTCCTCTCGGACAAGTACGACCTGACGAAGCATCCGAACTACAAATACACCGCCGACGCCGACAAGAAGTACCTCTTTGATATGGAACGGTACATGAAACGCAAACCGGCTATCGTAAAGCCGGATGAGCCTTTCGAGATGTACGAATTGACAGCAACAGACCTTCAATAACAATTCTACAACGAAGAAAGGAAATATAAATTATGGATTTTTTCACTAACGCTATCGACGTATTGCAGACTCTGGTGATCGCCCTGGGCGGCGGCCTGTGCGTGTGGGGCGGCATCAACCTCCTGGAAGGTTATGGGCAGGACAACCCTGCCAGTAAATCCCAGGGCATCAAGCAGCTCATGGCCGGCGGCGGTGTCGCGCTCATCGGCCTTACCCTGATCCCCCTGCTGTCCGGTCTGCTCTCCGCCTGATGACTCCCCATAACACCCGCGGGAGGTCCCGGTACACGGAGCCTCCCGCAAAGGAGGTGATCCCCGTTGATCTTTGACGCGATACAGGAGTGGTTCCAGGAATTGCTCATCGACGGTATCATTTCAAACCTGACCGGGATGTTTGATACCCTGAATACCAAGGTAGGCGAGATCGCCGGGGAGGTGGGCATGACGCCCTCGGCGTGGAACAGCGGCATTTTCAACATGGTCCGCAGCCTCTCGGAGACCGTCATCGTCCCCATCGCCAGCATCGTCCTCACCTTTGTCATGTGCTATGAGCTCATCCAGCTCATCGTAGAAAAGAACAACCTTCACGACTTCGACACCTGGATCTTCTTCAAGTGGATCTTCAAGACCTTCTGCGCGGTGCTCATCGTCACCAACACCTGGAATATCGTCATGGCGGTGTTCGATGTGGCGCAGAATGTGGTCAGCCAGAGCGCCGGCGTCATCATTTCGGACGCGGGCATCGACATATCCGGCGTGACCGCCGACCTGGAGACCCAGCTCGCGGACTGGAGCATCGGCGCTTTGCTGGGGCTGTGGTTCCAGAGCATCTTTGTGGGGCTGTGTACGCAGATCCTCTCCATCTGCATCTTCCTGGTGATCTACGGAAGGATGATTGAAGTCTATTTGGTGACCTCGATTGGTCCCATCCCCTTTGCCACGATGGTGAACCGGGAATGGGGCAACACGGGGCAGAACTATCTCCGCTCCCTGCTGGCCCTGGGCTTCCAGGCGTTCCTCATTATGATCTGCGTGGGCATCTACGCGGTGCTGGTGGAGGGCATCTCCCTGAGCGGCGACAACATTTCCGGCGCCATCTGGGGCTGTATGGGGTACACGGTCCTCCTGTGCTTCACGCTTTTCAAGACCGGCAGCCTCGCCAAGTCCCTGTTCGGGGCGCACTAAAGGAGGTGGCTGCTTGAAGATCGGATTGGTGAATGTGGACTCTCACAACTTTCCCAACCTCTGCCTGATGAAGCTCTCTGAATACCATACGAGGCGGGGCGATTGGGTGGAGTGGTGGAACCCCAAAGGCCGCTATGACCTGGTTTACAAGAGCCGGGTATTTACGGACACCTACTCCAAAGACACCATTGAGGTGAACAACGCGGAGCAGGTCATCCAGGGCGGCACTGGCTATGGGCCGGGCGGGAAAGACCTCCCCTATGAGATCGAGCACATCCGGCCGAACTACTTTTTGTATCCGCGGTTTTTGGGAACGGCCTACGGCTTTTTGAGCCGGGGCTGTCCGAGGAACTGCGGATTTTGCATCGTCAGCGGCAAGGAGGGGCGCAGGAGCGTCAAAGTCGCTGACCTGTCTGAATTTTGGCGCGATGAGGATGAGATCAAACTGCTGGACCCCAACCTGCTGGCCTGCCCGGACCATGAGGCGCTGCTGGAACAGCTTGCCGCCAGCCGGGCGCTGGTGGACTTCACCCAGGGACTGGACATCCGGCTGACGAACCCGGACAACATCGCCCTGCTGAACAGGGTGCGGACCAAGGCGGTGCATTTCGCCTGGGACAACCCGGAGGAGGACTTGACGGAGCACTTCAAACGCTTTGTGGCGCATACCGCCATCCGAAGCGACCGCAACCGGCGGGTGTATGTGCTGACCAACTACGGCAGCACCCATGAGCAGGACCTCTACCGGGTGAACACCCTGCGGGCCCTGGGGTATGATCCCTATGTGATGATCTATGAGCGTCCCACCGCTCCAAAAATCACCCGCCATCTTCAGCGGTGGGTGAACAGCAAACGGATTTTCCACACGGTAAAAGATTTCAGGGACTATGCTCCCATGAAAAAGGAGGTGCATTGATTGGCCTATGTAACGATCCCGAAGGACCTGAGCAAGGTACAGAGCAAGGTCCTGTTCGGGCTGACCAAACGGCAGGTGATATGTTTCGGAGCGGCGGCGCTTATCGGCGTGCCGCTTTTCTTTTTGACCAAGGGGGCGCTGGGCACCACCACGGCGGCCCTGTGCATGATCCTGGTGATGCTGCCCTTCTTCCTGTTCGCCATGTACGAGAAGAACGGGCAGCCCCTGGAGGTATTCTTGGGACACCTCATTGAGAATAAATTTATCCGCCCCAAGGTGCGGATCTACCAGACCAACAACCTGTACTCCGCCCTGGTGCGGCAGTACGAATTGGAACAGGAGGTGAGAGCGATTGCAGGCAAAAACGGCAAGACCCGCAAAACCGGCAGGGGCAAGGCGCAAGCTGACCCGCGCCGAGCGTAAACAGATCGAGGCGGTGGTCCGGCAGGCCAAGGGGGACGGGAAAACCCACACGGTGCAGGAGAGCATCCCCTTCCGTAATATGTTCCCGGACGGCCTGTGCCGGCTGGAGGGCGGGGCCTTCTCCAAGACCATCGCCTTCGAGGACGTCAACTACCGCCTGGCTTCGCCGGAGGATCAGCGGGATATTTTTGAACATCTCTGCGATTTCTACAACGGCTACGATCCCACCATCGGGGTGCAGGTATCGCTCAGCAGCCGGTATGTGGAGCATGGGCCGGAGGAGGACCTGTTCGGTATCCGTCCCCAGGGGGACGACCTGGACCCTGTCCGGGAGGACGCGGCCGGGATACTCCGCTTCCAGTATGAGCGGGGCAGTAACGGCTATGTGAAAACCAAGTATGTGACCCTGACCATCGAGGCGGAGAACCTTCCGGCGGCGCGGGCGCGGTTCGCCCGCATTGAGACCGACACCCTCAACCGCTTCAAGGTCATGGGGGCCGCCGCCCATGTGCTGGACGGGAAGGAGCGGCTGGAGCTGCTTCACGGCATCCTCCACCCGGCAGACGGCCGCCGTCCGGAGGGCGGGAAGTTCGCTTTCGATTGGGACTGGCTGGTGCCCAGCGGCCTTTCGGTCAAGGACTTCATCGCCCCGTCCTCCTTCCACTTCGGGGAGACCCGCACCTTCCGCATCGGCGAGATGTACGGGGCGGTGAGCTTTTTGCAGATCACCGCCCCGGAGATCCACGACCGCATTTTGGCGGAGTTCATGGAAACCGAGGGCAACATCCTGGTGACCATGCACATCCGGGGCATCAACCAGAATGAGGCCATCAAGATGGTCAAGCGCAAGATCACCGACCTGGACGCCATGAAGATCGCGGAACAGAAGCGGGCGGTGCGCAGCGGATATGACATGGACATCCTTCCCAGCGACCTTGCCACCTACGGCGGCGCGGCAAAGACCATCCTCCAGGACCTGCAATCCCGCAACGAGCGGATGTTCAACCTGACCTTCCTGGTCATGCACATGGCGGAGACAAAGCAGAAGCTGGAGATCGCCGTGTCCCAGGCGGCCAGCGTGGCGCAGACCTACAACTGCCTCCTCACCCGGCTGGACTTCCAGCAGGAGGACGGGCTGATGAGCAGCCTCCCCCTGGGCCTCAACCGTATCAAAATCGAACGGAGCCTGACCACTTCGGCGCTGGCGGTATTCGTGCCCTTCGTCACACAGGAGCTGTTCATGGGCGGGGACGCCATGTACTACGGCCTGAACGCCCTCTCCAACAACATGATCCTTCTGGACCGCAAACAGTCCAGGAGCCCTAATGGACTGGTGTTCGGCACGCCGGGCAGCGGCAAGTCCATGAGCTGCAAGCGGGAGATCACCTTCATCATCCTGACCACCAAAGATAATGTCATCATCTGCGACCCGGAGGACGAGTATTCGCCCCTGGTGCGCCGCCTGGGCGGGCAGGTGATCCGGCTGTCCCCGTCCAGCACCGACTATGTGAACCCCCTGGACATCAACCTGAACTACTCGGACGAGGAAAACCCCCTGGCGCTAAAAAGTGATTTTGTCCTGTCCTTCTGCGAGCTCATCATGGGCAGCAAGACCGGGCTGGAGGCCATCGAGAAAACCGTCATCGACCGGGCGGTGCAGAAGATCTACCAGCCCTACTTCGCGGACCCCCGGCCGGAGAATATGCCCATCCTGGGTAATCTGATGGAGGCGCTGCTGGCGCAGGGCATCCCGGAGGCCGACCGTGTGGCCCAGGCATTGGACCTGTATGTGAACGGCTCCCTCAACTTCTTCAACCACCGCACCACCGTGGACATCCGCAACCGGCTGGTCTGCTTTGACATCAAGGGCCTGGGAAAAAACCTGAAAAAGCCGGGGATGCTCATCGTCCAGGACGCGGTGTGGAATACCGTCACCATCAACCGGGCCATCGGGCGCTCCACCTGGTATTTCGTGGATGAGTTCCACCTTCTGCTGAAGGAGGAGCAGACGGCGGCCTATTCGGCGGAGATCTGGAAGCGGTTCAGAAAATGGGGCGGTGTGCCTACGGGGGCGACCCAGAACCCCAAGGACCTGCTCTCCTCCCCGGAGATCGAGAACATCCTGGAAAACAGCGATTTCATCTATATGCTCAACCAGGCCGCCGGCGACCGCAAGATTTTGGCGGAGCGGCTGGGCATCTCGGCGGAACAGCTTGCCTATGTGACCAATTCCGAGCCGGGCCATGGGCTTCTGTTCTTCAACAATGTGATCCTGCCCTTTGCGGACGACTTCCCAAAGGATACGGAGCTTTACAAGTTGCTCACCACCAAGCCCAGCGAAGTGGAGCACGCGGCGGAAATGGAGGAATGACTATGAAAAACAAGATCTACATTATCGACGGCAAGACCTATCTCTCCCACATCAACGATGAGGTCCACCTGTACGGCCTGCTCCACCAGCTCGCCTTCCTGGCGGGCCGGATTAAGGACGAGGAGGACGTGTTCCATGTGCTGGACGCGGTGAAACGCTACGGCGAGATCGCCGAGGAGAAGTTCCAGGGCTGGGGCATCCCCGGCCGCTACCTGGTATTCGGCGACCCCAGGGATCTGAAGGACCTTATGGCAAAGGAGCTGGCGGAGGCCACCCCGGTGCCTGTGGAGGAGCCGAAGCCCAAGAAGTATAAGGATGAGTACATCATCCCCGGATACGGCTTCCGTATGCTGGTGGGCGACATCCACAACCTGATCGTCCTCTACTACTCGCTGGCCCGCCGCCTGTCCGAGGCGGAAACGGAGAAGGACTTCCTCCGGTTGAAGAAAAAGGCCGGCGGCTACGAGAAGGTGCTGAAAAAGCTCTACCGCAGCCTGGGTCTCTCGGAGGACAGCAACGCCGCCCAGGACATCCTGGAGGAGTCCATCATCCGCCGCCATAATCTGGTCCGCCTGGAGGATGTGGAGGAGCCCCAGGACGAGGGAGACCTTGAAGGGGACGAGGTATGGAGCGACTGACCCATGTGAGCCTGTTCTCCGGCATTGGCGGTCTGGACCTGGCGGCGGAGGCGGCCGGGTTCGAGACCGTCTGCCAGTGTGAATGGGCGGACTACCCCTATTCCGTCCTGGAGCGGCACTGGCCGGACGTGCCGAAGTTCCGGGACATCACCACATTCACGAAGGAGGCGTTTTTTGAGAAAACAGGACTTGAGACAGTCACCATCATCTCCGGCGGCTTCCCCTGCCAGCCCTTCTCCACCGCGGGAAAGCGGAAGGGCTTTGCGGATGAACGCTACCTGTGGCCGGAGATGTGCCGGGTTATTACCGAACTGCGGCCCCGTTGGGTGCTTGGGGAAAATGTTGCTGGCTTCATCAATATGGGGCTCGACAAAACGATCTTTGACCTGGCAAAAGCGGGATACGCTGTTCTCCCATTCGTATTTCCGGCTTGCGGCGTCGGCGCGTGGCATGAGCGCCAGCGAACTTTTATCGTCGCGGCTGATGTTTCCCACGCCCCTTGCCTCCGACAAATCCACCTGCAGGGATGCGGCAAACCTGGATGTGTACCTGTCGGACAATGGGATCTTCCGCAAGCGGAACAGGGACGGGACGATCTGGAGCCTGAGCCTGTCGGCGGCGGTGTTCTACCTGACGCCGGCGGCGTCGGAGGGCTACCGCTCCACCTTGAAACCCACGGCCTTCCGGGGCAAGTCCCCGTCCAGCAACCTTTCGGCACAGGTGATCCACCAGGAGCAGCCCCTGTCGGAGAAGGCGGCGCTGAACCCGGATTGGGTGGAATGGCTCATGGGCTTCCCGAAAGGATGGACGGCCGTATCCTCTGGGCCGGCGAGCCGGAGGACGTCCCCCGCATAACGGAGGACACGAAGGACCGGGCCCTGCGGCTGAAAACCCTGGGCAACGCGGTCTGCCCGCCCCAGGCCTATCCCATTTTTCACTATATTTCCATGATCGAGACCGGGGCCTGCGCCAGCATTTGCCCCTATGGAGGAGGTGACGGATAAATGCAGGAATGGAAAGCCTCTGAGAAGGAGGCCCAGAAGATGACCTGTGACGGGGCCATTTCGGTGAACCTGGTGACCGGCGAGGTCACCCATGTTTCGGACCGTCCCCCGGAGCAGGACTATTCCTCCGCCGATGAAACGGCGGGAACGGCTGGCCGGGTAGTCGATGAGGTGGAGGGCCATGTGGAACGGCGCCAGGCGAAAAAGGCGCGGCGCAAGCGGCGCGACACCTTCCGGGAGGGTGAGGCGGCCAGGGGCTGCCCTTCCTCCCGTTTGCAGTTTTCGGAGGCAGACCGGGCGGCGCCGGAGCTGAAAAAAGCTGTCCGCAAGTCGGACAAGGCGGCGGATAAGCTGGATACGGCGAAGGCCGCTGTCCCCGTGAAGCCTCCCGGCAAGGAGCATGGCAATCCCTTATCCCGGCCGGTGCAAGAGGTCAAGTCCACTCTCCACGGCGAGGTGAGCAAGGTGGAGGGCGAGAACTCCGGCGTCCAGGCCGGCCACCTGGGGGAGCGGCAGATCGAGAAGGCCGTGGGCTATGGCGGCCGGCGCTTCCACCAGGCGCGGGCAGACCGCAAGCTGAAACCCTGGCGGGATGTATCAAAAGCGGAGCAGGCGGCGGTGAAGGCCAATGCGGATTTCTATTGGCAGAAGTCCGTCCTGGAAAATCCCCAGCTTGCGTCCAGCAATCCCATCTCCCGCCTGTGGCAGAAGAAACGTCTGCAAAAACAGTACGCCGCCGCCCACCGGGCAGGGACCGGCGCGGCCCAGGCCGCGGGCAAGGCGTCCCAGACCGCCGCCTCCGCAGCGAAGAAGGGCGGCGGAACCATCGCCCAGAAGCTGGGCGGCTTCGTCACCAAAAACAAGCACACCCTCCTCATCGTGGGCGGGATTGGGCTGATCCTCATGCTCATCATGGGGCTGATGCAGTCCTGCACCTCCATGTTCGGGGGCGGGACTTCCGGCCTGGTGGCCTCCTCCTATCTTTCGGAGGACTCAGACCTGACCGGGGCCGAGGCCGCCTACTGCGAGATGGAGGCGGAGCTGCAAGAATATCTGGACACCTACGAGGCCACCCACGACTACGACGAATATCACTTTGACCTGGACGAGATCGAGCATGACCCCTATGTGCTGCTGTCCATCCTGTCGGCGCTTCACGAGGGGGTGTTCACCCTGGACGAGGTGCAAGGGGATCTGGAAATGCTCTTTGACAAGCAGTACATCCTCACCGAGACCGTGACCACCGAAACAAGGTATCGGACAGAAACGAGGACGGACAGCGAGGGCAACGAGTACGAGGTAGAGGTTCCCTACACTTGGTATATCTGCACCGTCACCCTGGAGAATTTCGACCTCTCTCATGTGCCGGTCTACATCATGGGCGAGGATCAGCTTTCCATGTATGCCGTGTATATGTCCACCCTGGGCAACCGGCCGGATCTGTTTCCGTCCTCCGGGTATGTGGGCAAATACATCGAGAACCCGCCTACGGCCTGGGACATCCCCGCCGAGTACCTGACGGATGAGCGGTTCGCCACCCTTATCACCGAGGCGGAGAAATACCTGGGATACCCTTATGTCTGGGGCGGGAGCAGCCCGGAGACCTCCTTCGACTGTTCCGGCTTCGTGAGCTATGTGCTGACCAATACCGGGCTGTGCAACACCGGGCGGCTGGGCGCCCAGGGGCTCTACAATATCTCCACCACGGTATCCGATCCCCAGCCGGGCGACCTGGTGTTTTTCGTGGGGACCTACGACACTCCAGGCGTTTCCCATGTGGGCATTTATGTGGGTGACAATATGATGCTGCACTGCGGAGATCCGATTTCCTACACTAATTTGAACACCAGCTACTGGCAATCACACTTTTATGCCTACGGCCGGCCGCCGTACAACTGATGGGAGGTGGTGAAGCATCAATATGGTTTCCTACGGGGGCGGTGTCAACAGCACCGCCCTTTTAGTCGGCCTGCACCAGCACAGCATCCCGGTGGACCTGATCCTCTTTGCGGATACCGGGGCGGAGCATCCCCACACCTATGCCTATCTGGACATTATGGACCGCTGGCTGAAGGACCACGGGATGCCGCCCATCACCAGGGTCTACAAGACCACGCGGGACGGCAAGCGGCTGACCCTGGAGCAGGAGTGTTTGCAGAGCGGCACCCTGCCTTCCATCGCCTACGGCTTCAAGCGGTGTTCCCTGAAACACAAGATCGGGCCGCAGGACAAGTTCTGCAACTGCTACCCGCCCTGCCGCAAGGTATGGGCGGCCGGGAAACGGGTGGTGAAGTTCATCGGTTACGACGCCGGCGAGAGCTACCGCAGCGACAAGGTGCTGCTGGGCGACCTGGCCGACCAAAAGTACAGCAAGTGGTATCCCCTGATGGAATGGGGATGGGACCGGGCGGCCTGTCAGCAGGCCATTGAGGATGCGGGCCTGCCCCAGCCGGGCAAGTCCTCCTGTTTTTTCTGTCCCAGTATGCGGGCGGAAGAAATCATCTATCTGCGGGACCACCACCCGGACCTGTTCCGGCGGGCCATTGCCCTGGAGGACAACGCCCGCCCCAATTTGAAAACGGTCCAGGGCCTGGGCCGGAACTACTCATGGAAAGAACGATTTGGAAAGGAGTTTTGCGAACATGGCAACTGTTGAGAAGATCCGCCGCGATATTGAAAAGACCAGGGAGAAGATCTCCGAACAGCAGAAGCGCCTCCGCGCCCTGGAGGCCCAGCTCACCGAGGAGGAGAACCTGGAGATCGTCCGCATGGTCAAGGCGGTGAAGATGGATAACCGGGAGCTGACGGCCTTCCTGAAGGCCTATGCCAGCGGCCTCATCACCCTGCCGGATGGCATGATGGAGGCGGAGGCCGCGGCGGACCCCGGCGACGAAGATATGGAGGACATCGAAAATGAGGAGTAAAAAGATCATCCGCCTGTTTACGGCCATGCTGGCCGTGGTGCTCTGTACCACGGCTTTTGCGGTGCCGGCCTCTGCCGGCGGCGGGGATGGAGAACCCTACTACACGGAAACGGCCGGGACAGAGGCCGCTCCCACGGGGGATGCCGAGTCCCCGGAGGTCACTGTGACCGATGATGAAGATACTGCTGGCAACAATGATACGCAGGCCGGCGCTGATACTCTGGATCAGCTTGCCGAACTGCTCGGCGGTCTGGGGACCGTCACGGTCACCGAGGAGGGTATCCAGTTTACCCCTGATGCGGAGGGATTGGAGACCCAGCAGATCGGGACTGTGACCACCTGCGGGGGAAACCTGAATGTCCGCACTGGCGCGGGGCTGGAAAACGACGCATTTACCCAGCTTCCCAACGGGGCGCAGGTGGAAGTCATCGGCACCGAGGACGAATGGGTCAAGGTGCTTCTGCCGGAGCGCGAGGGCTATGTCCATTCCGATTACCTGACCATCACGGACACGGGCACCTTCTCCCTCTCCCTGGATGGGGCGGAGCTTTCCTCGCTCCTGGAGCTGTTCACTTCCGGCCTGTCGGATGGGACAGGCGCTGCCCTGACCCCGGACGGGAACCTCTCCCTTGTGGATGACATCGGCGGAACCGCCTCCGGCAAACAGTTCATCACGGTGGAGACAAAAAGCGGAAATGTGTTTTACCTCATCGTTGATCGGGATGATGAAGGAGCGCAGACTGTTCACTTCCTCAATCAGGTGGATGAAGCCGATCTGATGGCCTTAATGGAGGATGGGGAGACCCAGGAGGAGGAACCCGCGGTCTGCACCTGTACCGAGAAGTGCCAGGCCGGGGCGGTGAACACTTCCTGCGAGGTGTGCGCGGTGAATATGGCCGAGTGCGCCGGCGCGGAGCCGGAGCCGGAACCCGAACCGGAGCCGGAGGAGGAGAAGTCCGGGGGCATGGGCGCCCTGGCGCTGGTCCTGGTGCTGGTGGTGCTGGGCGGCGGCGGAGCCTTCGCCTACATCAAGTTCATCCGTCCCAAGCAGGCGTCCAAGGCCAGCGCAGACCCGGACGACTATGATTTTGCGGATGAGGAGGAGTATATCAACGAGGACGAACCTGAACAGGAGGAAGAAACGGAGGATACGAAATGAAGCTGGTGATCTGCGAGAAACCGAGTGTTGCAAAATCCATCGCGTCGGCCCTGGGTGTCACATCCAGGGCCGACGGCTGTTTTGAGGGGAACGGGCTCATTGTTTCCTGGTGCGTGGGCCATCTGGTGTCCCCGATGGACGCGGCGGGGTATGACCCTGGCTACAAGAAATGGCGGTATGATGACCTTCCCATTTTGCCGGAGCCCTTCCGTTATGTGCTGGTGAAGGACAAGGCGGACGCCTTCCAGAACTTGAAGCGGCTCATGGACCGGGAGGATGTCACCGAACTGGTCAATGCCTGCGACGCCGGGAGGGAGGGTGAGCTCATTTTCCGGCTGGTCTATGAGATGGCGGGCTGTACCAAACCCTTCTCCCGGCTGTGGATCTCTTCCATGGAGGACGCGGCCATTCGGGAGGGCTTTGCCGACCTGCGCCCCGGTGCGGAGTATGACCCGCTGTATCAGTCCGCCCTCTGCCGCCAGAAAGCGGACTGGCTCATCGGGATCAATGCCACAAGACTTTTTTCTGTTCTCTACCACCGCACCCTGAATGTGGGGCGGGTGCAGACGCCCACCCTTGCCATACTGGTGGACCGGGACTGGAAGATCACCAGCTTCAAGAAGGAGAAATACCACCATGTGCGCCTGGTCCTGGACGGGGCCGAGGCGGTCAGCGAGCGGATCACCTCCCCGGAGGAGGCGGAGACCCTGCGGGCGGCCTGTGCCGCTGGTCCGGCGGTCTGCACCTCTGTCACCCGTGAACAGAAGAAAGAGGCGCCGCCCAAACTCTACGACCTGACCACTTTGCAGCGGGAGGCAAACCGGGTGTTCGGCTACACGGCAAAACAGACGCTGGACTACGCGCAATCCCTCTATGAGAAGAAGCTACTGACCTATCCCCGGACGGACAGCCGGTATTTGACCGCTGATATGGCGGAGACCGCTTCGGCGGTCCTCCACCTGGCGGCCAAGGTGCCGCCCTTTGATGGATGCGCCGAGTTCTTCCCGGATGTGACCCTGCTGGTGAACGATGGGAAGGTATCCGACCACCACGCCATCATCCCCACCCTGGAGCTGGAGAAGGCTGACTTGTCCGCTCTGCCCGTGGGCGAGCGCAATATCCTTCTGCTGGTGTGCCGGGAGCTGCTGTGCGTGGTTGCGGAGCCCTTTGTGTACGAGACTGTCACGGCGACCTTTACCTGCGGCGGGCAGACCTTCACCGCCAAGGGCCGCCATGTGCTGTCCCTGGGGTGGAAGGACATTGACCGCATTTTCCGCGCTTCCCTGAAAGAGGAGCCGGAGGACGAGGCGGAACCCGCCGCCCTGCCGGACTTCACCGAAGGTCAACTTTTTAACCGGGTGAAGGCCGCTGTCACCGAACACTTCACCGCCCCGCCCAAGGCCTACACGGAGGACACCCTCCTGGCGGCGATGGAGACTGCCGGAAAAGACGATATGCCGGAGGATGCCGAGCGTAAGGGCCTGGGCACCCCGGCCACCAGGGCGGCGATCCTGGAAAAGCTGGTGGCGGCCGGTTTTGTGGAACGCAAGGGAAAAAGCCTCATCCCCACCAAGGCGGGGATCAACCTGGTCACTGTCCTGCCGGATACGCTGACCTCTCCCATGCTCACGGCGGAGTGGGAACAGAAGCTGACCGGCATTGCCAGAGGCGAGGCGGACCCCGCTTCGTTCATGGATGGGATTTCTGAAATGACGCGGGAGCTGGTGAAAACCTATTCCCATATCTCCGAGGAGGGCCAGAAGCTGTTTGCCCCGGAGCGTGAGACCGTGGGCCTCTGTCCCCGCTGCGGCAAGCCGGTGTATGAGGGCAAGAAGAATTTTTACTGCTCCGACCGCTCCTGCCAGTTTGTGCTGTGGAAGGATGACCGCTTCTGGACCTCCCGCAAAAAGGAACTGACCAAGAAAATGGCCGGCGACCTGCTGAAAAAGGGCCGCACCTCCGTCAAGGGGATGTGGTCTGAAAAGAAGGGCGCCTCCTATGACGCGGTGGTGGTGCTGGATGATACCGGCGGGAAGTATGTCCGCTTCAAGCTGGAGTTCCCCAAACGGAAGGAGGGCGTGAATGGCAAAAAGTAAATCTGATATTTCCCTGAATGATCTGAAAGCAATGCTCCCCCAGGAGGGGAGCATTGCGGAGCAGGAGGCGGCACTTCGGGCTTTGACCACCCTTTCTCAGGAGGACCGGAACCTTCTGGCCGCTGTGCAGGAGTCTCCCTATCGTCTGACCACGCTGGAGCAATTTCGGGAGTTCCCCGCCAATACCGAGTATTTCATCCTGGAGTCCCGTGTCAATAAACTGGATACGCTGGGATGGCGCTATCTGTTTGAGCATACAGATATAGTTTTCCCGGATGAGTTGCTGAAGGCCATTGATCCCGTTTCTTTTGGCAAATACGCCATGCAGGAGGAACAGGGCTGTTTTACCAGCAGGGGCTATTTAACGCTGTCCGGGGACGAGTGGCAGCATGACCGCCCCCAGGAGAAGCAGACGGACCGGAAACCCTCCATCAAGGAACGGCTGGAGCAGAGCAAGCAGGAGTGCATGGGAAAAAACAAGGCGCCGGCGCCCCACAAGGGGAAGTCCGAGCCGGAATTGTAAGGAGGTGCGTATATGCCCCATTATGAATATGACAAGGATTATCCCTTCGCCGCCTTCATCACCAACTTGGGCAAGTACAACGAGGGCTCCCTGGTGGGTGAATGGGTGAAGTTCCCCACCACGGCGGAGGAGCTGCAAAAGGTGTTTGAGCGGATCGGCATTGGCTCCAAGGACGACTTCGGGCAGCCCTATGAGGAGTGGTTCATCACCGACTATGACTGCTATGTGGACGGCCTCTATGACAAGCTGGGCGAGTATGAGAACCTGGACGAGCTCAACTACCTGGCCTCCAAGCTGGACGAGATGAGCCAGGGCGAGTACGAGCAGTTCCAGGCGGCTATGGAGATCGGCGACCATTCCGGCAGTTTGCAGGAGATCATCAACCTGACCGAGAACCTGGACTGCTACGATGTGTACCCCGACATCCGCGACCATGACGACCTGGGCCGGTATTACATTGAGGAGCTGGACGCCATGCAGGTGCCGGAGCACCTGCGGAACTACATCGACTATGAGGCCTACGGCCGGGACGTCGCCCTGGAGGAGGGCGGCGAATTTACCGACTTCGGCTATGTGCGGGATACCGGGGACACCTTCCATGAATATTACGATGGCGAACACGGCAGTATCCCGGAGGAATACCGGGTGATGACCTTCCAGGACGATATTCCCGAAGAAGAAATTTCGGAATGGGCAATGGACATTGCCTACGATATGGACGAGTTTTTTCGCCAGCACGACCCGCAGTACGCCGCCGAGCACCCGGAGGAACATGCGGCGAGGGAGGAAATTTACGAAAACCTGATGGCCGGCCGCATTTCCGCCCTGGATGAGAAGCTGGCCGCCCTGGGGCAGACCCAGGAGGACTATCTGCCTTCCGAAATCGAGAAGTTCAAGGACGCCACCGGGTATGAGGAATTTCTTGACTTTGATCCGGCTGTAATCAAAGCGGCACTGGAGGACCCGGACAAGTCCCATGTGGACGAGATGCTGGCCTTTGCGGAGCAGGCGGGCCGGGACTATGAGGCGGAGCTGGCCGGGCAGGCCACGGCACCCTCCCCGGATGACCGGGAGACCGGCGAAACAGTGCGGACCCCCAGGGGCACCTTCTATGTGACGGATATGAGCCGGGAACAGATGGAGGCGGCCGGGTATGGCTTCCACCACCAGTCTGACGATGGGAAGTATCTCATCATGGGCAACGGCTCCCGCTCTTTCGCTATCCGCAATGAGGAGGCCCAGGAGCACGCCGCCCCGGAGAAAATGATGGTCCTTGTGGTAGAGCCGATGAAGGAACCCTACCTGAAGGAGATCGACCTTGGCCTCCATTCGCTGCAAGCGGAGGTGGGCGGCGACATTGCCGCCTCCTATCCCTTCTCTGACCCGGTGGGGCTGGTCTGCAACGATGAGGGCAAGCTGATCGGCCTGGAGCTGAACCGGGGCCTGCGGGATGAGGATGGAAACCTCTATGACATCATGGCCGGCACCTTCCTGGTGGTGGGCCTGGGTGAGGAGGACTTCACCTCGCTGCCCCCGGAGCTGGCGCAGAAGTATATGGAACACTTCAAGCAACCGGAGCAATTTATTAACCTGAACGGGCAGATCATCGCCCTGCCGGTGGAACCGGAGAACCCCCTTCGCACCGCAGAGATGACCGTGGAGGACGACTACGGGATGATTGATGGGGTCATCAACAACGGCCGCAAGGGCGAGGAGCTGGAGGCGGCGAAGGGTGAGGTGCGCCGGACCTCCCCGGAGAAAAAGCCCTCCATCCGGGAACGGCTGGAGGCGGCGAAAAAGGAGTGCGGCGAACGCAAGCCCCCGGACAAAGCCCACCAGAAGAAGCCTCCGGAGCACGACCTATGAGCCGGAGCAAGAAGTGGCGGCTGGAATGGGCTTTCTTCCTGGGGGAGAACGGCCGCCGCAAGTACAACAAGGTCTGCAAGGGCTGCGCCCACCCCTGCAAGCAGAGCTTCCGGGCTGTCCTCATCGCCTGTCCCCATTACCAGTCCGCACGCTCAAAAAAGTGCGGCGATAGAGGTTGAAAATGGGGCGAAAAATCGCTTGTGGCGGCTTTTCCGGGAGTAGCCTTTATGATTACCATGTGGGCGTGCCCCTCCGATTTGAGGGGTGCAGAGAGGCTGTTTTGAACACTTTTCCATAACAGAGCGGGAGCGCCGCCTTCGGTTTGAGCCGAGGGTGACGCTCCCGCTTCTTTTTTTGTTCTCTTTTTTCTCTTTCAATCAGGATCGGATAGGACAGGATAGGAAGAATATTCGCCGTAGTAGGCGCTGTGGGAATGTGCGTAAACGGTCATGTTTGTGGAGCTGTGGGAAACGATGTTTGCGGGCTGTGGGAAAGCCGGCGGCTTTTCCATCGGGCCGTGAATGTCTGTTTTCCATCGGCGGAGCGGCCGTTTTCCACATTTCCATAGTGCGGTTACCCCACAATCAGGCGGTAGATGGTGAGGGGCACATACCACGCCGCCACCAGCAGGCGCCACACCAGGACGAAAACCCCGATGAGTCCGCCGATGATGAAGTTCAGCGCGAACAGCGCGGCGCCGCCGCCCAGGGAGCTGCCGCCCGGCACGATCCAGACGTACATCCGATGGATGCCGAAGGGCAGGCCGCAGAGTATCCAGAGCCAGAGAAGATCCAGTTCTCCATTCCTGATACAAGCGGATTTGAAAATACAGTACAGCAGCCCGGCGATGGCGACGGGCAAAACTGCCTTCTTGAAAAATTCCTTGATAGCCTCGGTTCTCGTCATTGGCGGCACCTCCATTCCTGCCTCCATTATACCGGGAAAATCTGACCGCGCCCAGGGTTTTTTGAAAAGTCTGGTAAAGGCGCACAACCTCCGCTATTCCAGCTCGTTATTTCGCTGCCTCTGCGGTTCGGCCTCCCTCGGCTTTTCCAGCAGGGCCTCCACATTCTGACGGAGGGTGTCATACTGCCGTTCCTCCCGCTGGGCCTTCCTATGTTCTGATTGAAGGGCGGCCTTCCTGGCGGTGAGTTCGTCCATCTCAGCCCGGAGCCGCTGGGTGGCGGGCAGGGGTACGGCGTCCAGGCGTTTCAGCTCCCTTGCCGCCGCCTCAAACAGAATGATCTCCCCCTCATGCCCCCGGAGGAATTTCTCCTTGTCCCTGGACTGGCGGTATTGGTCATACAGGGGACGGAGCTGGCGGTAGGTGGCGGCGTGCTTCATGGTGAGAGTCAGCCGCTCCATTTCCTTCTCCGTTGCCCGGAGGGCTGCTTTCACCCTGGCGGTGGCGGCCGCCGCCCCGTTGCAACGCTCGGTCAGCTCCTCATAGCTGGAGATCCCATGTTCGGTCAGAAAGTTCAGCGTTTCAGCGGCCCGTTTCAAATTCTCGATGGTCGCCCAGTGCTTGTAACCGGCGCTCTGCTGGGCTTTGAGATTGTTCTGAATGTCGATGAGCAGGCTGGGCTTCCCGGTGCGCTGCTGGGGCTGGCGGGAGGGCCTGGGCCTTCCGGCGATCCGGGCGGTCAGGGCCTCCTCGGCATAATCGGCGCCCAGGGTTTTCAATCGGGTGAACCGTTTCTGGCCCGGAGCCCTGGCGGATATGTACTTGCCCCGTTTCAGTTCGTACCCTTCCCGCTGAAGGCGGCGGAGCAGGTCCTCCAGGTCAGAGCAGCCGGGCAGGAGCCGGTCAATGGCGGCACGCAGCTTCGCCTTGTAGCTGGTGCCGTTCTGTTCCGCCTGATGCTCAATGTAGCTCTTGCCCTTGTCCCTGCCGGGAACGATGACGGACAGGCCATGTTCTTTGCAGATCCGGTCACTGGTGCGGCGGATGAAGTGATAGCTCCGCTTATTGGAGTGATAGTGCTTGTGGTCCTGAAAGCTGACCGCATTGAAAATCAGGTGATTATGGACGTGGTCTCTGTCTATGTGGGTGGTAAGGACAAATTCATACTTGCCGCCCAGGACCTCCCGCGCCAGCTCCATGCCGATCCGGTGGGCTTCCTCCGGCGTGACCTCCCCAGGCTCAAACGCCTGGATGAGGTGCCTGCCCAGGTTCGTGCCCTTGTCGATGGCATGGCGGCGGGTCCAGGCAAATTCGATGTCGGCGGTCTCGGCGGAGCAGCCGAAGGAGGACACCAGCAGTTTCCCATCTGTCTTATCGGGATTGCAGATATAGTCAATGGCCGCTTTCAGCGTTGACTTAATAGGATGCGTCTTTGTAACTGCCATATCTGCTCCATCCTCTCCCGGATCTCCTCCATGTCGGCCTGGTAGGCCGGACCGCCGGCGTTTAACCGCTTGGCGATCTGGTTGATGTTCCGGCCGATGGCGGAGAGGGCGCGGGTCATCTCCTTGATGTCGGTGGTGTCCACCTGGATGATGTACCCATCAATCGCCATTTTGCGGAGATAGGCGCCGCTCCGCTTTGTGTGGAGCTGGGTCATTTTCTCCTCAATGAGCCGCTTTTCCTCCTCTGTCACCCAAAACTTCATCTGGATATTCCGCTTTCGGTTTGCCATGCTGCGCCGCCTCCGTTTCCATAAGGGTCTGGGACTATCCCAGCAAGCAATTTTTCGATTTAGGGGCAGGGGTCCCCCTAAATCAAAAATCCGCCAGTGGGTACTCACTGGCTGTGCTTGCTATCTACTCCATACCCCCACCGAAAGGCGGTATTTGTTGCGCGT
>OLNG01000022.1_pt1 | contig 152128 bp, 147 predicted proteins | sample 1643091 | NCBI WGS metagenome assembly OLNG01 (sample SAMEA3136661, study PRJEB25190) | human gut metagenome | biome: human gut; feature: human-associated habitat; material: faeces | place: Austria | collected 2013 | reverse complement strand
CTCTCTCCCTTTTGTAAAGCTTTTTCTTGTCCTTTTTTTATTTTTTTCTCTCTTTTCCTCTTTTTCTGCCTTTATATCAATGTTTTTTCCATTGGTCTTTTTTGGCGCTTTTTTATGATTTGGTGTTTATAGAGTGTTTTAGATACTAAAGAATGAATTTATTACTTTTAAAAATCGATTATTTTATATTTAATAACTACAAAAAAATCCATTTGGAATTAACCAAATGGATTTCATTTTAATTATTGAGCCATTTTTTCTAGACGAGCACGACGTTTTTGTGCATCAGCTTGACATTTAGCCATTAATTGTTCTGCATGTTCTGGATTTACTTTTAATAATTGTGAGAATCTGTTTTCACCTAATAAGTAATCTTTAAATCCATCAAAGTTTGGAGTCTTAGAATCTAATTGTAATGGATTCTTTCCTTGTTCTTCTAATCTTGGATCATATCTTAATAAGTTGAAATATCCACAATCAATTGCACGTTTTTGTTCTGCTTGATGATTTGCTAAACCACCTTTAATACCATGTGCTTGACATGGAGCATAAGCAATAATTAATGATGGTCCATCATAACTTTCAGCTTCTTTCATTGCTTTAATTGTTTGTGCAGGATTTGCACCCATAGCAATTTGTGCAACATAAACATGACCGTAAGCCATAGCGATTTGTGCTAAATCTTTCTTAGCTCCTGTTTTACCACCAGCAGTAAATTTAGCAATTGAACCAGCTTGAGATGATTTAGAAGATTGTCCACCTGTATTTGAATATACTTCAGTATCCAATACTAAAATATTAACATTTTCATTATTAGCGATAACATGATCTAATCCACCATAACCGATGTCATAAGCCCATCCATCTCCACCAACAATCCATTGAGATTTAGAAACTAAGTTACCTTTATTATCTAAAACTTCTTTAATCGCATCATTTGAAGATGCTTCAACTAATTTTAATAATTCTGGAACAATTGCTTTTTCTTCGCTTCTTTGTCCTTTTACAGATAAGTATTTTTCAATAGTTTCTTTTAATTCGGGTTCACAAGCATCTTTAGCTTCTTCCATTACTTGAATCATATGAGCTTCATTATAGTTTTGAGCTAATTTCATACCATAACCAAATTCAGCATTATCTTCAAATAATGAGTTACACCATGCTGGACCTTGACCATTTTTGTCAGTTGTAAATGGTGTAGATGGTGTAGAACCAGAATAAATTGAACTACATCCTGTAGCATTTGCAATCATCATATCTGATCCAAATAATTGAGTTGCTAATCTATAATATGGAGTTTCTCCACATCCTGGACAAGCACCAGATACTTCAAAGTATGGTCTCTTGAATCCAACACCTTTTACAGTAGTTGTAGGATATTTATCATCACGATATTCTACTTCTTTATAGATATAATCAGCTAATGGAGCATGTTCTAATTCTTCATGAACATTAACCATTTTTAAAGCTTCACCTTTTTTATTTCCTAAACATTGTTCAACACATAAACCGCATCCAACACAGTTATCTGGTGAAACTTGAATTCTATAAGATAATCCGTCAACACCTTTACCCATAGGTTTTAAAACATCATTAGAGATATCTTCTGGTGCATTAGCGATTTCTTCATCAGTCATTAAGAACGCACGAATTGTAGCATGAGGACAAACCATAACACAGTTATTACATTGGATACAGTCATCTTTATTCCATTGAGGGACCATAGTCGCAATTCCACGTTTTTCCATATAAGCCATTCCAGATTTCATAGAACCATCTAATTTATCCATGAATGCTGAAACTGGTAAATCATTACCATCTAATGCGTTGATTACAGAAACGAAATTATCAAAATGATCATCACCTGTTAATTTCTTAGTTTCTTGGATTTCTAAATCAGCCCATTTTGGAGCAACTGTTACTTCTTCAATTGCATCTTTACCAGCATCAATTGCTTTGTAGTTTAATTGAACAATGGCATCACCTTTTTTACTATAAGATTTTTTAGCCATTTCTTTCATATATTCAACAGCTTTATCAATTGGTAAAATTTGTGGGTTTAATGCAAAGAATGCAGATTGTAAAATAGTATTTGTACGACGTCCCATCCCAATTTCCATAGCAATCTTATTAGCATTAATAATATAGAATTTAGCATTCTTTGTAGCTAATTGTTTTTTCACTCTATTTGGTAAATAGTCAGCAACTTCTTCTTTAGAGAATTCTGTATTTAATAAGAATGAACCATTTTTCTTTAAGTTTTTCAACATATCATATTTTAATACATAATTATCTAATGAGCATGAGATAAAGTCTGCATTATTTACATAATATGTAGCACGAATTGGTGAAGCCCCAAATCTTAAGTTAGAACGAGTTGTTCCACCTGCTTTTTTACTATCATAAGCAAAGTAAGCTTGAGAATATAAATCTGTATGATCACCAATAATTTTAATAGATGATTTATTAGCTGATACAGTACCATCTGATCCTAAACCATAGAATAGACATTCTGTATAGTCACCTGTTACATTAAATTCTTCAGTTGGTAATGATAAATGAGTAACATCATCAACAATACCAATAGTAAAACTATTGAATGGATTATTAGAATTCAAATGATCATAAACAGCTTTAATTTGAGCAGGATTTGTATCTTTAGAACCCATACCATAACGTCCACCAATTAAAACATCCGCATCTTTTACAACACTGCATACATCTAAGTATAATGGTTCACCAGCAGATCCTGGTTCTTTTGTACGATCTAATACCGCAATTTTCTTAGCTGAAGCAGGTAATACTTTTAATAAGTATTTTGCTGAGAATGGACGATATAAATGAACTTTAACTAAACCAACTTTTTCTCCAGATTTAGCCATTTCATCAATTGTATCTTTAATTGTTTCAGTAACAGAACCCATAGCGATAATAACTCTATCAGCATTTGGATCACCATAATAAGTAAATGGTGCATATTCTCTACCTGTTACTTCTGAGATTTTTTTCATGTAATCAGCAGCGATTTCTACAACTGCATCGATATGTTTATTTTGAGCTTCTCTACCTTGGAAGTAGATATCATCGTTTTCAGCTCCCCCACGTTCAATTGGGTTTGTATGAGGATTTAATGCATTTGCTTTAAATTTAGCTAAAGCTTCTTTATCTAATAAGCTTTCTAATACATCATAATCCATAACTTCTACTTTTTGAATTTCATGAGATGTTCTAAATCCATCAAAGAAGTGCATTACTGGAACAGACCCTTTAATTGCTGTTAAGTGAGCAACTCCTCCTAAATCCATTACTTCTTGTACTGAGTGTGAACAAATCATTGGAATACCTGTTTGACGACAAGCATACACGTCTTGATGATCCCCAAAGATATTAAGTGAACGAGTTGCTAAAGCACGTGCAGCAACATGGAATACACCTGGTAAATTTTCACCAACAATTTTATAAAGGTTTGGGATCATTAATAACAATCCTTGAGATGCAGTAAATGTAGTTGCTAGAGCACCACCTTGTAAAGCCCCATGAACTGCACCTGCAGCACCTGCTTCTGATTGCATTTCAATAACATTCACAGGAGACCCAAAGATATTCTTCATTCCATTTGCAGCCCATGCTTCAGCATGTTCAGCCATTGGAGATGAAGGTGTGATTGGATAAATACTTGCTACTTCAGAAAATGCATATGCAACATGAGCAGCAGCTTGGTTCCCATCCATTGACAAATATTTCTTAGCCATAATTAAAAAATTCCTCCTTTTGCTTCTATTATTATACTACTTTCCAAACATTTTGACTACACGAATTCATGAATTCGCTTACTATTTCTATCAAAAATAAAAAATAGGACCTTATAGTCCTACTAATTTTTACTTGTTATATACGCTGTCATTGCTCCAATAGCTATAAAAACTAAAGAAAAAAGATTGCTAAACTGTCCTATCGCTAATTGAATAGCTATCATCAAAGTAAGAGATTGACCCCAAAAAGCATAATATGTCAATATCGGTGTAAACAGCGTTCCAAGTAGATAGCATATCACTGAAATGATCCCAACTTTTTCGCTTCCATAACGTGCTATTTTTAAAACAATAAAACCTGTAAAATAACCTGTTAAAATATCAAAATATGAAAAGCTCCACCCTATTTGTAAACTAATAAAATCAAAAGCAATTGTTGAAAAAATAGCAATTACTGTACCAACAACAAACATTTTTATATAATCACTTATTGATAAATGATAATCATTATTTTGATTAAAAAACTTTTTGGCCTCTTGCCTTTGTTTATATTCATTGTATTTTTCTTGTAAATTCATTATATCCCCCTAATTTATTATTCTTTCTTTTTTTGAATCTATCTTTTCTAAAACAAACGTTGCAGCAAATCCACCAATCATTCCGCCCAAATGACCCACTAAAGAAATCGAAGGAACAGCCACCGAAATAAAAAGCATCAATACAACACTAGAAACAATTTGTTTAAACAAATAGCTATACACATCACCATATAAAACAGATAGTGCTAAAAGCGAACCAATAAGTCCAAAAATAACACCGGAAATACCACCCATCACACTATTTGTACCAATATTAAATAATAAAAATAACAAATAAGAAAATAATGTTGTCGAAATCATCGAAACTACAATAACGATAATATATTTTTTCTCTTTTAATATTTTTTCCATTAACATTCCTAAATTATATAAAGAATAAACATTACAAAAAATATGCATTAAACCAAAATGAATAAAATTAGCTGTAATCAACCGGTAATATTCATGATAGTAATAAACATACAAAGGATTAAAACCTCCAACTTGTATCCCTTGCATAGCAGACATTGATAAACCATATTTTAACGAAGTATACAGATATGTAATAACATTCACAGCCATCAAAAAGTATGTAATTTTATATATTTTATATTCTTGATTCATTCGTATCTCCTATAAATTCAAATATTGACATTTGATCAATATTAACTTCTTCTATATTTTCTTTTTTATTAAGTTCATAAATCATCTCAAAACTTGTATCTGAAACAATATTTTTTATATAAATCGGTACTGTTTTCATTTCTAGTAGTCTTTGATTTCCAAAACAATCATTATCAAGAACCAATGAAACAGTCCAATTATGGTGCATATTATGCATGATTGTAAACCAAGTAGCACCACTATTTATTTTACTTGAAACAACAATTTGAAACATTGACAAAGCACATACATAACTATTTCTATCAATAGCATGAGTAACAGTAAATCTTTTAGCAGGATCGACAGCACTTAAAAAAACAACCTTCCCCATTCTAATACTCTTTTTATATTCTTGTATTTTATTTAGCATATTTTCACAAACAAAGCAAATTATTTGACTATGATGATGCAATCCATAATGAAAGGCTTCTTGATCAATTCCTTTACAATCATTAGAAATCAACCATTTATCTTCATTATTGATCTTATCAACAAGTCGTTTAACATATCCTTTTTCTTTTTTAGAAACTGTTTGCAATCCCGTAATAGAAATACCTTCAAATTTCACCGGTAATGTTCCTGCAATAAATAAGCAAAGGGGTGCACTCTTTTTCATTTTCTTGATTAGATTTTGAGGATACTCTTCATCATATTTAGTAATAATACGAATTCCTTGTTGTTCATATTCATGCAATTTTTTTAAAAAAAACTGTATCGATTTCATTCGTCGCACAATTTTATATGCACTATATTCAGGAATATCTAATATGTCCATTAATTCATCACTATTTAACCCAAAAAGACTGCTTGGACCATTTAACCCATGAACTTTTAAATTTTTTTCGACTTCCAACCACTCGTCATTTGTTAAAGCAGCTTCATCATACGCATATAAATCACATGTACATAACATCGTTGCCAAACTATTTAAATTCAACATTATTTTTTCCATAATACTCACCTTTATAATTATTATAGACCAATCTTAACATAAAAAAAAGCTATGATGATATTTCATCATAGCAATCAATAAAAGATAACAACTAATAACATTTTAAATTGTTCTTTTCCATAGACTGCATGTGGCAACCCAGCAGGCATTACAATTGATTCTCCTTTATCAAAAGAAAAAAAGTTACACTTAACGCTTCATTTTGTACTAATGTTTTACCATATTCCTATTTATTAATCATGAGCTATGCTCTTTTTTATAAATTTAATTACTTCATCAAGCATTTCTTCACAAAAGAACATAGGTCCACCATGATCTGCCCCTTTCATACGATAAAAAATAACTTCTTTATTTTTATCTTTTAAAGCCTTATAAAGTTTAACACTTTGTTTAAACGCAACTAAACGATCCTTTGTTCCATGAGCAATTAAAATAGGTGGAATATCACCATCTAAATATGTCATTGGACTTGTTTGGCGAGCGATATCTAAATGTTCTAAAACATTTTTTCTTCCAATTAAATATCCTTCTGGACTATCGGGTTGTTGATGATTTTCTGTTGTTGGGAAACCATCTTCCATCGTAATATCAACCACACCATAAAAATCAATAATAGCACGTACTTCATTAGAATATTCAGAATATAAATTACCGTTAAATAATGGTAATTTACTTGTAAGTCCACTTACTAAAGCTACATGTCCACCTGATGAATCACCAAATAAAAAAACATTTTGTTCATCAATAAAATATTCTTCATGATGTTTTCTTAAAAAACGAATTGCTGTTTTGGTATCCTCTATTTGTGCTGGAAAAGGCGCTAAATCACTTTCACGATATTGTACAATAGCTACAACAAAACCTTGTTTACATAAATAATTAAGTTGTCCTACATGTTGATAAACATTTTGTTTATGCCAAGCAGACCCTTGAACATAGACAATTAGTGGATATTTTTCATTTTCCATTACCCTTTTACGAGGTACTAATATTTGTAAAATACGACTGATTCCATCAATATTCATATATTCAACATCAGGAATATACATAGTATCCATTTCTTGATCAGACATGATACGTGTTTGCATTTCCTCAATAAAAGTTTCATCTTCTATCATTTCTTCATACGTCATTTTATCATCTCCTAATTTTTATTATTTCACTAAAAAAAGAGAACTTCAATAATTGAATTTCACACAAATAAAAAGAGAGTAGTTTTCACTACCCTCCTTATAAACTATTTACCCATTTTTTCTTTAACAGCAGCTTGAGCAGCAGCTAAACGTGCTAATGGTACACGGTATGGAGAACATGAAACATAAGTTAAACCAATTCTATGACAGAATTCAACAGTTCTAGGATCTCCACCATGTTCACCACAGATACCTAATTTAATATCTGGACGAACTGGTTTAGCTTTATTAATAGCAATTTGCATTAATTGCCCAACACCATTTTCATCAATGTGAGCAAATGGATCAGATTCAAAGATGTTCTTAGTATAATATTCATTTAAGAATTTAGCAGCATCATCACGAGAGAATCCATAAGTCATTTGAGTTAAGTCATTTGTACCAAATGAGAAGAATTCAGCTTCTTTTGCGATTTCATCTGCAGTTAATGCAGCACGAGGAATTTCAATCATTGTACCAACTTTATATGGTAATTCAACACCTGCTTCTTCGATAATTGCATCAGCAGTTTTACATACGACATCTTTAACATATTTTAATTCTTTAATATCTCCAACTAATGGAATCATAATTTCTGGAACAACGTTTTGTCCTTCTTTATTAACAGCAATTGCAGCTTCAATAACAGCTCTTGTTTGCATTTCAGCAATTTCTGGATAAGTTACTGCTAAACGGCATCCACGATGACCCATCATTGGGTTGAATTCTTTTAATGATTCAACACGTGCTTTTAACGCATCAAATGTCATACCTAAACTTTCAGCTAAAGGTCTGATTTCTTCATCTGTATGTGGTAAGAATTCATGTAAAGGTGGATCCAAGAAACGAATTGTTACCGGATAGATTTCCATTGCCTTAAATAATTCTTTAAAGTCAGATCTTTGATATGGTAAGATTTTTTCTAGCGCTTCTTTTCTTGCTTCTACTGTTTCAGCAGTAATCATACGTCTGAAGTTGAAAATTCTTTCTTCTTCGAAGAACATATGTTCTGTTCTACATAAACCAATACCTTCTGCCCCAAATTTACGAGCTTGTAAAGCATCTCTTGGAGTATCAGCATTTGTTCTAACTTTTAATGTACGTACATCATCAGCCCATGACATAAATGTTTCAAAGTCACCACTGATTTCAGGTTCTACAGTTTTAATTCTTTCACCGTAAACATTACCTGTACTTCCATCTAATGACATATAGTCACCTTCATGATATTTTTTACCATCTGGTGTCATTAATACTTTAGCTTCTTCATCAACTCTTAAGCTTCCGCATCCACATACACAGCAAGTACCCATACCACGAGCAACTACAGCTGCATGTGATGTCATACCACCACGGATAGTTAAGATACCATGAGCAATATTCATACCTTCGATATCTTCTGGTGAAGTTTCAAGACGAACTAATAAGATATCTTGAACACCATTTTTATGAGCTTCAATAACATCTTCTGCAGTGAAATAAATACGTCCTGTTGCAGCACCTGGAGAAGCAGCTAATCCTGTAGCTACAACTTGAGCACATTTCAATGAAGTTTCTTCAAAGTTTGGATGTAATAATTGATCTAATTGTCTTGGCTCTACTTTTAATAATGCTTGTTCTTTAGTAATCATTCCTTCATTTACTAAATCAACCGCAATTTTTAAAGCGGCTTGTGCAGTTCTTTTACCATTACGAGTTTGTAACATGAATAATTTACCATTTTCAATAGTAAATTCCATATCTTGCATATCTCTATAATGTTCTTCTAGAATGTCACATACTTTACAGAATTGTTCATAACATTCTGGCATAACATCATTTAATGTCGCAATTGGTTGTGGTGTACGAATACCAGCAACAACGTCTTCACCTTGTGCATTCATTAAGTATTCACCGAATAATTTCTTTTCACCAGTTGCAGGGTTACGAGTGAAGGCAACACCTGTACCAGAAGTATCTCCTGTATTACCATAAACCATTTGTTGAACGTTTACAGCAGTTCCCCATGAACCAGGAATATCATTTAAACGTCTGTAAGTGATTGCACGATCATTGTTCCATGAACGGAATACAGCTTTGATTGCTTCCATTAATTGAACTTTTGGATCTTGTGGGAATTCAACTCCCGCATGTTTTTTGTATTCTTCTTTATAAATAGCAACAACTTCTTTTAAATCTTCAGCAGTTAAATCTGTATCAAATTCAACCCCTTTTTCTTCTTTGATATCATCAAATTTTCTTTCAAATGAGCTTTTTGGGAATCCCATAACAACATCTGCGAACATTTGAATAAATCTTCTATAACTATCATATACGAATCTTTCATTATTTGTAATTTTAGTAAACCCAGTAGCTACTTCATCATTTAAACCTAAGTTTAAAACAGTATCCATCATACCTGGCATTGATTCTCTTGCTCCAGAACGAACAGATACTAACAATGGATTTGTTGGATCTCCTAATTTTTTTCCAGTTTCAGCTTCTAATTCAGCTAATTTATTATCAATTTGCGCACAAATTTCAGGTGAAATTTGTTTTCCATCTTCATAATAAGCAGTACAAGCTTCTGTTGATACAGTAAATCCTTGTGGAACAGGTAAACCAATGCTTGTCATTTCAGCTAAGTTTGCACCTTTACCTCCAAGGATGACTCTCATATCTTTATTTCCTTCTTTGAATGAGTAAACATATTGTTTCATTTCAATCAATCCTCCTAATTAATCAACTAATATAATTATACACATGATAGCCCTTACATTCAAGTATAAATTGATACCGCTTTCATAAATTTTATTAATTATGTTGATTCCATCGCCTTTAATTTTTTTTAAAAAAATAGAACAAGAAACAGCCTAACGGCTATTTGCTTGCTCTATTTCTACTTTTCGTCCATTTAATTTTTCTTTTTGACAATGTCTCATTACTTTTTTTACAGCTTTATCATTAATATTTACAAACGTAAACTTTCTTTTAATATCAATTCCTTGAATATCACTTTCTCTAATATTTGCCTTTGAGACCAAGAAATGAATAATATCTTTTTTCTTTACTTTATCCATAGATCCTACCGTTAAAAATAAACGTGTATAACCTTCACTTGCACCTTTTTTACGTTTTGATGAAGATTCAAGTTTTTCTTTTGTATAAGGAAAACCAATTTCTTGATTTAAAGATAATTCTATTAAAGCTGCCGTTACATCTTTTAACATATGATTTTCAATTTGATTTACCAAATCTTTCATTGGTTTATGTTCTCCATGTAAAATCATATCTTCTAATTTATACATTAATTCTGTTACTTTATGTTGGTGAATTTGTGTTAATGTTGGTACTTCTAATTTTTCAATATGAGATTTTGTTTTTCTTTCAATCTCTTTTAAATAGCGTTCTTCTTTTCCTACAACAATTGTATAGGCTTTTCCTTCACGATTCGCACGCCCTGTACGTCCAATACGATGTACATAAAGATCTACTTCTTGAGGTAATTCATAGTTGATAACATGACTAATATTTTCTACATCAATTCCTCTAGCGGCAACATCTGTTGCAATTAAATAATGAATTGTTCCCTCTTTGAATTTCTTTAAAGTTCTCATACGATGATCTTGATTTAAATCACCATGCATCGCTTCTACATTATAATTGGCCTTTTGCATTTGTTCCGTTACTTCATCAACGCTTCTTTTAGTACGACAGAAAATAATTCCTGATTGTACAGTTTCACTATCAATAATACGACATAATGTTTCAAAACGGTCTTTTTGTTTAACTTCAAAATAATATTGTTTAACTGTATTAGCTGTCACTGTTTTTTGTTTAACTTGAATATGCTTATAATCTGGTTTCATATAATTTTTCGCAATTTTTTTAATACCTTCTGGCATCGTTGCAGAAAACAACATCGTTGTATGTTCTGGATTTGTCTTAGAAATAATCGTTTCAATATCTTCTACAAATCCCATATTCAACATTTCATCAGCTTCATCTAAAACCACGTAAGAAACTTCATCTAGTTGAAGTACTTTACGTCTCATTAAATCCATCATTCTTCCCGGTGTTCCTACGACAATATCAACACCTTTTTTAATCGATTTAATTTGTTTTTCAATACCACTACCACCATAAACACAAGCAAAACGTAAAGAACTGTATTTTCCAAGTTTTTTTAATTCTTCATGAATTTGCATGGTAAGTTCTCTTGTTGGTGATAAAATATACGCTTGTGGTTTCTTTTTTCTTTCTTTTAAATTTGTAAGTAAAATACTTGAAAACGCCAAAGTTTTTCCTGTTCCTGTTTGTGCTTGTCCAATGACATCATAGCCTTCCAAAATAACAGGGATAATATTTTCTTGAATAGGTGTTGGTTTTTCAAAACCTAATTCATTGATTGATTTTAATAATTCTTCACTTAATCCTAATTTTTCAAATTTATTCATTCATTTTCTCCTCAAGTTTTTCGAGTATAACATAATTCATTTTAAAATGCAAAAAAAGAATGCATTAACATACATTCTTTAAATCACCCTTTAAAAAACCTTGAATATTATCAACGACTAAATCAAACAAACGATTTCTTGCTTCTACTGTTGCCCATGCAATATGAGGTGTCATTAAAAGTTTTGAAGCATCATTAATTTGTAGTAAAGGACTTTCTTTTGCAAGTGGTTCTCTTTCAAAAACATCGAGTCCTGCCCCGGCAATTTCATTATTTTGTAAAGCTTCAACCAGTGCTTCTTCATCAACAATACCACCACGTCCTACATTAATTAAAATCGCTTCTTTTTTCATTAACTTAAATGATTCTTCACCAATTAATCCTTTAGTTTGTTCATTTAAAGGACAATGAATAGAAACAATATCACTTGTTTTTAATAATGTTTCTAAATCAACTGAGAGATAATCTTGCTTCGTATTTTTTCCACTTGTTGAATAATACTGAACTTGGCAACCAAAAGCTTCAGCAATTTTAGCAACCGTACGTCCAATATTTCCCATACCAATAATCCCCCATGTTTTTTCATGTAATTCATAAAAACGAGGTCCAATATGACTAAACATACCACTTTCACTATATTGACCACTTTGAACATAATTATGATAATAACTATTTTTATGTAAAAGTTCTAAAGCTAAAGCAAAAGTATGTTGCGCAACACTTAAAGAAGAATACCCTGCCACATTGCATACCGTAATACCACGACGATGACAATAATCTAAATCAACATTATTGACACCTGTTGCTGTAATACAAATAAGTTTTACTTTAGAAGCATATTGTAAGACTTCTTCGGTAAGTAAACATTTATTCGTAATAATGATATCTGCTTCTTTAATACGTTCAATGACTTCTTCTGGATTACTTTGTTTATAAATCGTTACTTGTCCAAATTGATTCAACTTAGAAAGATCAACATCATCTCCTAAACAAACACTATCTAAAAAGACAACGCTAGAACTCTTTTTTTTTAAAATATTTAAAATATCTTCATAAGATTTTCCTGAAAAGAATTTTCCTAAATTGATTGCTTCATTAATATCTAAAATAGAGCTTTCATGATAAATCCCTTTCATTTCATTATCTTCAAATTCAAAACTTAAATATTTATTTAAAAGACAAATCCCTAATGCTCTTGATGTCATTTCTTTATCTTTTTCAATTGTATCTAATATATTTTGAATAAAAGAAGCATCCTCTTGAACACATTTAGTAAGGGCTTCTTCTACTTCAACCCCTTCAAATAAATGATTTCTAAAACCATCATGATAAAGAAATGGTAAAACTACATCATAAACACTCATTGGAACATGCCCATACCCTTTTGTAAAGTTATATAGGATTGCAAGTCCTAAATTTTCATCTTTCATCTTATCTACTAACTTCATTTTGATCCTCCATAAATAATTTTATTTTTACACGATGTCTTTCTTGTTTTGTAAGATCATCATAGAATACAAAACAATACTTAAACGCTTGATCTTTACGATTATATTTCAATAAATTATAACTTAAATAACTGCTTTTTCTTTCTCTGGTACCTCCTCCACACGAAGAACCTCCTGCCATAATATATGTATTTCCTTTTTTTACAACACAAGGAATATGCTTGTGTCCATGGAAAATATAACGTACATGATGTTTTTCTAACCAATACATTACATCTTGAGCATCCACAAGGGCTTTTGTCGAGTCAGCAATTTTCCCCATGAATAGTTTTTCATTCCATTTTATTTTCAAAAAATCATCTTTTCTAAGTGGCATTAAATGATGATGCATCATAGCAATCAAAGTATAATCCTCTAAATGATTAATAGATAATAACTCATCTTCAATTTCTTGTAAAAGTCTTTGCCCGACCATTCCCCTTGCTAGATTTCCTTGGGAAGTAGAATCTATTTTGATCACAATCATTTTAACATCCGGATAAACTTTAATATTTTCTCCTAGCAAATAAGCTACCACTTTTGTCTTTTGTTTTTTTAAAAGATTCAAGCCATAAACAATGACGTCATGATTCCCTAAAACAAACGTTACATCACTATGATATTTCCTTTTTAAACGATTCATAAAATGAGAGGCTGCATACATATTTTTACGATTAGGCGAATTCATTAGATCACCCGTAATCAAAAATTTAAGTTGATGATCATGAGGAAGCATATGATAAAGTTCATCTAGACTATCCTGTAATACAATAAGTCCATTGTCTGTTTTCTTTGTTCCTAAATGAAGATCACTTAGTTGTATAAAATATTGATCTTCATTTGTTTGACATTTCTTTTCAAAAATCTTATTTGTTTCTATTAGTCTAAAACATTCTTTTACTTCCTCTATGTTTTTTACAGGATAAAAAACACTTTGCTCTCCTTTAAATATAAAAACACCAGGCCAACGATCTATTTGATAAAGAGCATTTAAAAACAGATGAAAAGGTCCATATAAAGAGATATCTTCTTTCAATGCCTTTTTTATACAAAAAACGCGCATCAAATCATGATTATAACTATTATCAAAATTTTCCAAGAATTGCTGATCGATTCCCGATAATAAAATGACTTGATATTTTTCTTTTTCCTTTGCTATATATTTATGAAAATCATGTGCATAACTTGTTTTAAAAGCCGTATCATAGGTTTCAAAGTTTTTACTTCTAAAAAGTAACTCACATTCATTTTTTTGAATTTGATGTACAAATGGAAATTTTATATTTTGTTTTGTTAACCAATTTTTAAATTCTCCAAGTTGTTCGTAACTTGCATACACATTCCTAAATGACTTATTACCGTCTTTAAAAATAAAATTAAAATAGAGATTCATCAAATCATATTCATTCATGTGTGTCACCTCCCACATATTATACACAAAAAAAAGCCTAACGAATAGGCTTTTAGAATTTTAAATTTCTTGGAGTTCTTGGGAATGGTTCAACATCTCTAATATTTTGCATACCTGTTAAATACATTAAGAAACGATCGAATCCTAAACCAAATCCAGCATGTTTACATCCACCAAAACGACGTAGATCCATGTACCATTGTAATCCTTCTTTGGCCATTCCTTTTTCATCCATAATTTTTTCTAAGACATCATATCTTTCTTCACGTTGTGATCCACCAACAAGTTCACCAATTCCTGGAACAAGTAAATCACAAGCAGCTACTGTTTTACCATCATCATTTAAACGCATATAGAATGCTTTGATTTCTTTAGGGTAATCTGTTAAAAATACTGGTCCACCAACAATTTTTTCACAGATATAACGTTCGTGTTCTGAATTTAAATCCATACCCCATTCTACTTTATTTTCAAATTTAACATCTGCTTTTAATAAATAATCGATTGCTTCTGTATAAGTCATACGTTTAAAATCACTATCTCTAACTGCTTTGATACGTTTGATACATTCTTTATCAATCATGCTTTCAAAGAATTTCATTTCTTCTGGTGCATTATCTAAGACATAATCAATACAGTATTTAACCATATCTTCAATTAAATCCATATCATCTTCTAAGTCAGCAAAAGCAATTTCAGGTTCAATCATCCAGAATTCACTAGCATGTCTTGAAGTATTTGAATTTTCCGCTCTAAAGGCAGGTCCAAATGTATAAACATCACGATATGTTAAAGCAAAAGCTTCAACATGTAATTGTCCTGTAACTGTAAGATAAGCTTCTTTTCCAAAGAAATCTTTATCAAATTCTGTATTATCGATTGTTGTTGCTCTAAACATTTCTCCAGCACCTTCACCATCATTTGAAGTAATGATTGGTGTATGGACATAAACGAATCCTTGGTTTTGGAAGAATTCATGAATAGCCATTGATAAAACAGATCTTAATCTAAAGATTGCATAAAAAGTATTTGCTCTTGGTCTTAAGTGAGGAATTTCTCTCATGTATTCAAAAGAATGTCTTTTCTTTTGTAATGGGAAATCTTCATCACAAGTTCCTTCAACCACTAAATGTGTTGCTTCAATTTCAAAAGGTTGTTTTCCATCTGGTGTTAATTTTAATTTACCAGTTACTTTAACAGCACTTCCTGTAGAAATATGAGAAGCTTCTTCATAATTATCAATAATTTCATCTAAATAAACAACTTGTACATTTTTAAAATATGTTCCATCATTTAAAGCTAAAAATCCGACTTTCCCACTATTTCTATTTGTACGGATCCACCCTTGTAATTCAACATATTCAATACCATCTAATTGGTCTCTATCATTGATATATAATTCATATAATTCTCTTACTGTAATAAATTCAAACATTTTTCTCTCCCTATTCTTGATCATTTGATTTCATTTTAATTACTAATTCTTGAATAGCTACCACAACATCTACTGTTTGGACTTCAACGCCTTCTTGAACCATAAAATGACTATGCGTAAAATCTACAATTCCTTTAATGCCTAATTTCATTAAACGATCCACTGTTTCTTGAACATTTTCTGAAATCGCCAAAATAGCAATTTTACAATCACTTGGAAAAGTTTCTTCCAACTTGTCAATATGACAAATTTTCACACCAAATCTTTCCCCTTCTTTATTTTTATCCATATCATAACCACAAACAATCTTACCTACTGTATATTGCCAACGATTATATTTTAAAATGGCACTTCCTAAATTGCCAACCCCAATTAAAATAATAGGTTCATCTAATCGTAAACCTAAAACTTCACTTAAACCATCTATAAGATGTTTAACATCATAGCCTCTTCCACGTCTACCAAAATTATCCGTTTTTGATAAATATGTAAAATCACGCCTAATTGTTGTATCTTGTATTCCTGTAATTTCAAACAATTCACTCGATAAACATGTTTCTTTTCCTTCATGTTGCATTTTTCTAAGCGCTTTTAAATAAACAGGAAAACGGGACATTGTCGCTTTTGATATTTTTTTCTCCACACTAATCCCCTCCTATTGATTCTAATTCTAAATCAAGATGTGGTTTAATGCCAAGCGATAAATCACTAAACTTATTATTATCATACATAACTTTTCCTGCTAAAGCAATCATCATTGCATTATCTGTACAACATTTCATTGGTGGAAGAGACAATTGTACGTCTTCTAACATGGCAACTTGCTCTTTCATCTTTTCTCTTAAACCCCTATTAGCAGAAACCCCACCAGCTAACATAATTTCTTTAACACCATATTCTTTAGCCGCTCGAATCGTTTTATCGACCAAGACATCAACAACAACATTTTGAAAAGACGTTGCTAAATCATTTTGATTGATTTCTAAACCTTTTTGCCTATGATTATGTGCTAAATTGATTACTGCTGATTTTAAACCACTAAAACTAAAATTATAACTATCATCATCTAATGGTTTAGGTAAATGATAACTTGCCTTTCCTAAATGAGCCATTTTATCTAAAACCGGTCCTCCTGGATAAGGAAGATTTAAAACTCTTCCCACTTTATCATATGCTTCTCCAACAGCATCATCTAAAGTTTCACCAATCACTTCAAAAGAATAAGGATGTTTCATCAAAACAAGCTCTGTATGCCCACCACTGACTACAAGACATAGTGCTGGATAAACAATATCTTTTTCATAATTATTTGCATAAATATGCCCTGCAATATGGTGAACCCCAATTAATGGTTTATCATAAGCCAAAGAAAGTGTTTTAGCGACTTGTAAACCAATATGTAAAGAGCCAACAAGTCCTGGACCTTTTGTTACACAAATAGCATCAAGGTCTTCCATTTTTATATTTGCTTGTTTTAACGTTTCTTTTAAAACAACAGATACACATTCAACATGCTTACGGCTGGCAATTTCAGGGACAACACCACCATACATTGCATGTATGTCGATTTGACTTGCCACGACACTACTTAAAAATTCTCTTTGATCTTTTAAGACAGCCATCGCCATTTCATCACAACTTGATTCAATTGCTAGTAATAATGACATCTCTATCCCTCCAATTCCTTGATCATTAAATACGCATCTTCACCATTGCTATAGTATCTTTTTCTAACAGCAACATTTTTAAACCCAAATTTTTGATATAAAGCAATTGCTTTTACATTTGAAACACGTACTTCTAAATTAACATTTTGATAATGTAATTCTTCACTTTTTTCAAGAGCGTATTCCATCAGTTGGCTTGCATACCCTTGTCCTTGAAAATGTCGATCCGTCGCAATTGTTGTAATTTGACATTGATCACCTAAAAACCATAATCCTATGTATCCAATAATTTGATTTTCTTTTTCAAGAATATAATAACCCGCCATAGGGTTTTCTTTTAATTCATGTATAAAATCTTCTTCATTCCATGGTGATAAAAAAAGATCTTTTTCTAATTCTACAATTCTTTTTAAATCATCAACTTTCATTTCTCTTATTGACATATTTTTTTAGCCTCAACTTCCTTAATATATCTTGGAACAAGACCATCAACATTTTCTATTTCTTTTTCTAAAGTAGAAAGTGTATAAATATGATTGGCAAGATCCACTTCTTTTTCAGGTATTCCTACTAAATGTGTATCACCAACAATTTCATAATCAGTATATTGTTTTTGATAATTTTCAAATTCATCAATATTTATTAAACAATCATCAACAATAACCTTTCCTTCATTGTAAATTCCTAGAAATAATTTATGGCTTCTTGCATCTAAAATAGAAATAGCTTTTTTCATTCCTGCCATCGCCTTTAAAGAAGAAACAGTTTTTACCTTAATATTCATCGTTGCATTTAATGTTTTCGCAATCGTTAAAGCAACACGTACACCGGTATAAGAACCCGGTCCAATAGTAATGACCATTTCATCAAAATCGCTCATTTTTAAATGATTTTCTTGTAATAATTTTTGTAAATAAACGATTGCATACTCAGATTGCTTTCGATTTCCTTCTTCTTGTAAAGAAGCTAAACATTTTTGATTTTCATATAAAGCTACTACTAAATACTTATTAGCACTATCCATGACAATTGTTTTCATATTCAATCTCCTTTACAAGTTCTTCGTATTTTTTACCAATTGGTTTTAAAATAAATTCTCTATGATCATCATCGATTCTTTTTATCGTCATTGCTAAACGTTCTTGAGGTAAAATATCTTCTAAAAATTCTGGCCATTCAACCACACAAATATCATCACTATCAAAAATTTCTTCAAAGCCTAAATCTTCACTTTGTCCTTCTAAGCGATAAGCATCAAAATGAGATAATTGATAATTTCCTTGATATTGTTTTAAAATTGTAAAAGTTGGTGAATTAATAATTCTTTTAATTCCTAAACCCTTTCCTATTCCTTTAGTAAAAGTTGTTTTGCCTGCACCCAAATCACCATTAAGTGTCAATAACATATGCGGTTTTAGTAATTTTCCTAAATATTCACCAAAAGCTAATGTTTCATCTCTATTATTTATAGTAATCACTTTTTCCATAATAACCCTCTTTTAAATCTTGATAAAAACCATACCATTTCTTAGTAAAATTCTGATCAAATGGTCCTCCTTTTTTTACCGCTAAATCAATCAAAACATCTAGTTGTTTCTTTAAAATTTTGTCTAATTCATCACTATAGCCCATTTCGCGAGCATGTTGACGATATTCTTCTTGATCTAAAATGCGATAGTTTCCATCTGGAAATACTTTTAAATCTAAATCATAATCAATATATTTTAAAGCCTCTCCATCATATAAAGTTGGTGAAGCAATATTACTATAATAATACACTCCTGTTTTTCTAATCATACAAATTACATTGTACCATTTATGTTTGGGCATATACCAAATAGCAGGTTCACGTGTATGCCACATTCTGCCATCTGATTCTGTCACCAATGTCCGATTATTAATAACAATGTAATGATCATCCGTTTCTTGTAAAACAAGTCCCTTTGACCAACATCTATGTATTTTACCATTATGTTTATATCCATGTATTAAGATTTTCTTTCCTACAATATCTTCCACAACAAACGACTCCTTATTAACATTTACATTATACACAAATTCATCTTTCTTTCAAAGAAAAAAAGACTCGAAACGAGTCTTATAAATGAACTGCTTTTTTAAGTCTTGGATATAAAATCACAAACAAAATAAAGCAAGCAATAATTGTTGCAATATTATAAGGTAAGTTATAAGTTAAGTTTGCTTGTAATGGTGTTTGGAAAGCATACCATCCTGAAATCAAATGACAAATCGTTTTTAAACCACCCATTACGATAATTCCAACAGGTAATTCATACTTACCTACTTTTAATAAAGGAATAAGTGGTGTAAGTCCAATTAAAACCATTGGTAATAAATAATCAAAGATTACCGATAAAGGACCATAAAATGTTGCAAGTCCTAAAGTAAAATGTAGACCTAAACAAACAAGTGAAACAATCAAACTGTAACCCCAATTCATCAAATAGCCACATAAAATAATTGCAACAAGTGAAAAAGCACAGTTACCACCTTTTGGCATCTCATAAAATTTTGTGCAATATTCTAAAACAACTTGCATTGCCGCAAACATTGCCATATAAGCCATATTCTTCGTAGTTAATTTAATTTCCATAGTCATCCTCCTTTAAATGAGGCAAAATAAAAGCCTTTTTTCATACGCAAAAAGGCAAATAAACTATTTTGCACTCTCTACGCTAGCATTACCTAGTTCAGATTATAAGGGACAAGGTTTTCACCTTTCTCAGCATTTTGCGCCCCTGGCAAGTCTTATTATAAATCAATCTCTTCTTTTTTCAATCTTTTTATAGTTTTTTCTTCCTTGTCGGTGTTATAATGGAAAAGTATTAATAAGGAGGACTTGAATGTTATGTCAAAAATTATTTCCGTAAACGCTGGAAGTTCATCTTTAAAATTTCAATTATTTGAGATGGATGATGAAACTGTTATTACTTCTGGTGTTATTGAAAGAATTGGTTTAGAAGATTCTATTTTTACTATTAAGTATAATGGAGAAAAAGATGTCACAACTTTACCAATCGAAAACCATAAAGTTGCTGTTCAACTTTTATTAGACACTTTAATCAAAAAAGAAATTGTTAAGGACCTAGATGAAATCAAAGGTGTTGGACATCGTGTTGTCCAAGGTGGTGCTTATTTTGATCAATCAGTCATTATTGATGAAGATGTTGTTTCTAAAATTGATGAATTAAAATCATTAGCCCCTTTACACAATCCTGCTCATTTAACTGGATACTATGCTTTTAAAGAAGCTATTCCTAATGCTGGTGCTGTTGCTGTATTTGATACAGCTTTCCATCAAACATTAGAACCAAAAAGTTATATTTATCCAATTCCTTACAAATATTATGTAGAAAACAAAGTACGTAAATACGGTGCTCATGGAACAAGCCATTTCTATGTTTCATCTCGTTGTCGTGAAATGATGGGAAACCCTGAACACTCACGTATTATCGTTGCTCACTTAGGAGCTGGTGGTTCTTTAACTGCTGTTAAAGATGGTAAATCAATCAATACATCTATGGGATTTACACCTCTTGCTGGTATTATGATGGGAACACGTTCTGGAGATGTTGATCCTTCAGTTATCGATTATTTAATCGAAGAAGTTGGTTTAGATATGAAAGAAGTCATCAAGATGCTTAATAAAGAATCTGGATTACTTGGTGTTTCTGGTGTATCAAGTGACTTTAGAGATGTACAAGAAGCTGCTGCCAACGGTAATGAAAGAGCGCAACTTGCCTTGGATATTTTCTTTAGAAGAGTTATTGCTTATATTGGTCGTTACTTCATTGCTTTAGGTGGAGTTGATGCTATTTGTTTTACAGCAGGTATTGGAGAAAACTCATTCTTTGCAAGAAAAGAAATTTGTAATTTATTAGCTGAAGCTTTAGGTATTGAAATTGATGATGATGCAAACGTTAATGGTAAAGGTGATCGTTTAATTTCTACGCCAAATAGTAAAGTTAAAGTTTACGTTATTCCAACAAACGAAGAATTAGTTATCGCTAGAGATACTAAGAGATTGTTAAATTTATAAGATAAAAGAAAGGTCTCCCTCGTGAGACCTTTTAATATTCATCATCTTCATCAAAAATAATATGTTTTATGTGATTTTCTATTTCTTTTTTATCTGTAATTACATTGCAAAATCTTTTTCTAATATCTAATCTTTGAAGATCAACAACACGCATATCACTCAACTGCATACGACTCCTTATTGGATATTTTCTTATTTTTGCACGAATATCTAATTCATATTCAGTTGCTTCTGGCGAATCTTCTTTAATAGATGTACAGGGAATAACGAGCATTTTCGATCCAAAATCTTTTAAAACGTAGCACCAATGCCCATCCATCAATTCTTTAGGAAATCCTCTACCAATATTAAAATAGGCCATTTGGTGAACCATAGGTCGACGAGAAACATGATAATAAGTTTGATCAGGTTCTGGATTCTCTTCTTCAACTAATTGACAATAAAAATATTCTAATTGTCTTGTTTGATGCAACAAAGAATAGGTATACTTTTCTACATCATAGCATTCTGTTTCTTTCAAATTTTTTAATGATTTTTTCATTTCGTCCATATTATATTCTACAGACATCTCACTTTTTTTATTTTCCATAAAAATACCTCCATTATTATATCGCCTAAAAAAATCATTTTTTCTTCTTTTTTTTCTTCTTTTTTTAAAAAATTTGTAGTTGATTTATAAATAAGTACTCTATATAATAGATGCGGTTATAAAATGAGATTTGAAAATAGAGCGCCAGGACTGCATTGCAGTTGACGAGGACTAGACTTATCGAAAAATTCGGCGGATGGTCTAGAGGTATGATACTACCTAAGCGATGAACAAAAACTACAAGTGATTGTAAAACAAATTCATCTAGTATCCTCTTTTTTATAACCACACATATGAATATATAAAGGAGGATTTTTTATGTGTGGAATTACTGCCATTAGTGCAAACAAAGAAGCCCTACCATTCTTACTTCAAGGGCTAGAAAAACTAGAATACCGTGGATATGATTCAGCGGGTATTACAACAATTGAAGGGAACCATTTATTTACAAAAAAAGCTAAAGGTCGTCTTCAAAATTTAAAAGATTTATTAAAAGATGAAAATGTTTTAGGTCATGTTGGGATTGGTCATACTAGATGGGCTACTCATGGAATCCCATCAAATTTAAACTCTCATCCTCATACAAATAATGATGAGACTATTTCTTTAGTTCATAATGGAATTATTGAAAATTATAGAGAACTTAAAGAAATCTTAATTTTACAAGGATATCAATTTCATTCTGAAACAGATAGTGAAGTTGTTGTTCATATGATGGATTATTATTATAAAAAAGAAAAAGATTTACAAAAAGCATTAGAAAGAGTTATTACAAGAATTGAAGGAAGCTATGCTTTATGTATTGTTTCAACAATTGAGCCTGATAAAGTCTTTATCGCTAAAAAAGACAGTCCATTAGTTATTGGAAAAACAGCTGATGCTTCTGTCGCTGCCAGTGATATTCCAGCTATTTTAGATTATACAAAAGATGTTTATTTCTTAGAAGATTATGAAATCGCTATTTTAAATAAAGGAAATGTTTCTTTCTTTGATCAATACGGAAATCCTATCGAAAAAGAAATCACTACTATTCCTTATGATAATGAAGCTGCTCAAAAAGGTGGTTATGATACATTCATGTTAAAAGAAATTCATGAACAGCCTTATGCTATTGCTGAAACTTTAAGAGGACGTGTTGAAGGAACAGATCGTATCGTTTTACCTGAGCTTGATGCCATTCATGATAAATTCAAAACTTTCAACAAAGCTTACTTTGTTGCTTGTGGAACAGCTTATCATGCTTGCCTTTCAGGGGCAAACATTTTAGAAAGATTAACAGGAATCCCTACTTTTACTCAAGTTGCCAGTGAATTTAGATATTGTGATCCTATCGTTGATGAAAAAACAATGTGTGTCTTTGTTTCTCAATCAGGAGAAACAGCTGATACAATGGCTGCTTTACGTTTAGCTAAAGAAAAAGGGTGTACAACAATTGCAGTTGCAAACGTTTTAGGATCATCTATTTCTCGTGAAGCTGATCATACAATTTATACATGTGCTGGTCCTGAAATTGCTGTTGCTTCAACAAAAGCTTATACAACACAATTAATTGTCTTATTATTACTTGGTATGTATATTTCTCAAGCTTTAGGAAATGAAAATGAAGATTATAAACGTATTATTGAAGGTATTGCTTCATTACCTCAACATATCGAAAACATCTTAAAAGATGAAAAAACATTTGAACATTATGCATCTTATTTAAAAGATTTGAAAGATGCTTATTATATTGGTAGAAGTTTAGATTATGCTACTGTTTTAGAAGGAGCTTTAAAATTAAAAGAAGTTTCATATGTCCATGCTGATGCCTATATTGCAGGTGAGTTAAAACATGGTCCAATTGCATTAATTGAACAAGGAAGTTTAGTAATTGCTGTAGCAACACAACCAAATATTGCTGCTAAAACAATTTCTAACATTCAAGAAACAATTGCTCGTGGTGCTAATGTTATCTTATTTACAATCGATGGACAAGAAGTAGGAAATGTTAAAGAAACATATATCTTACCTGACGTTGATCCAATCTTACAATCTGTTTTAGTTGCTGTACCTTTACAACTGATTGCTTACTATGCAGCTGGTCTTAAAGGCTGTGATGTTGATAAACCACGTAACCTAGCTAAATCAGTTACAGTTGAATAAAAAGAAAACTCTATGATTCCTATTTCATAGAGTTTTTTTATCCTTTTATTCTTTTAACAAAAAAGCGCCTAAGCGCTTTTTTAACTATCTTCTTAATCCTAATCTTTGTACTAAAGAAGCATATCTTTCGATATCTTTATTTTTTAAGTATTTTAATAAATCTCTTCTTCTACCAATTTTCTTTAATAAACCTCTATTTGAGTGTTTATCTTTTGGATGTTGTTTGAAGTGACCATTTAATTTGTTGATATCTGCAGTTAATACAGCGATTTGTACTTCTGGAGAACCAGTATCTCCTTCTTTAGTAGCATATTCTTTCATGATAGCTTGTTTTTCTTGTTTTGTTAACATTTCTTTTATCCTCCATATGTTAATTTCTTGGCAATATCCAAGCTATACGTTGAGTATTCGCATATCCTAGACATTGTTGCACGAATATTATAACAAAACATATATAAATTTCAAAGACTTTTTTTAATTATTTTGTAAATCTCTTGAAAATTATTTTTTTGTCTAAAATTATTTAAAACTAACAAAACAAAAGGTGCAACCATAACCCCCCAAATACCTATCAATTTCATAAACAGATACATAGCAACAAACATATAGAGAGCTGGTATTTTGATTTTTTTAGATAAAAGATGTGGTTCTAAAATATTCCTTATCAGAGCAATGATCCCATAAAGAATGAATAGTTTTAATGATAGAGATATTTGATTTAATAAAGCAAGAGTAATGATCCAAGGAAACATAATCATCTCAATTCCTAATACTGGAAAAAAGTCAAAGAAGGCGATAAAAAAAGAAAGATTCAATGCTTGTTTGATTCCTATCACTTGAAAACCTAAAAAAAGCCCTATAAATGTGATAACAAATAAAATACTATATGTTTTTATAATAATAATAAACGTCTCTGTAAAAGAAGATATAAGGGTCGTATAAAGATTTTCTTTTTTTCTTTGAATAAGTGATTGATGAAATAAAAAAAGTATTGTTAGAAAGAAATGAATAAACAGACAAGCAATAAAATGAACCATATTCATCGCAAGCGATAATACATAATGAATACTTGTTGAAAGAATATTTTGAATGAGAGTTTGAATTTGTTGATAAAATTGCGTAAAAAAAGAAATGAGATATTGATGGCTAAGAAGTTCTTGATAAACCGTTTCTATAAAGCTTGGTAGAAAAGAAAGTGTTTTAATAAAAAAAAGACATGAAAAGAAAACAAAGAGAAAGAAACAAGTATACAAAAGAATAAAAATTATGATTGTCATAATTATTGAAAAAACTTTATTTTTTATATGCAATTTTTCTAATATCAAGTCAATAAAAGGTTTTAATAAAATAGCGGATAAATAACTTAAAACGACAATCAGACATTTTTTAAATAAAATATAAACTATCAAACATCCTATACTAAAAATAATTCCATAATATAAAAAATTAATTAACCAACGTTTTTTCTTTTCCATAGTATAAAATATAAAAAAAGAAGATGATTATTCATCATCTTCTAACATTTTTAATTCTTTTTCACCTGTAATATATTTTAAGATTTCAGTAGCTGCTTCTTTAGGACCATTATGTTCATTACCTTTAATTCCTAAACGAGTACGTAATTGTCCAACCTTAACCCCTTGATCAAACATACGTTGGAAATAATCTTGTAATAATGGTTCACATTGATTTTGTCTTTGTACAGGTCCAAATGGATTTGCAAAGTAGCTTCCTACTAAACCATATTCAGTTGTTGTTCCTTTAGCCATACGATTACCAGCTCTGAAGACTTTAAGAGCATCATCAACATTATCAAAGAAACTTAATGAATCTCCATCTTCTTCATAATTGTTTGCATATAAGAACATATCAACATCATGCTTAGCAACTACATCTTTATATTCTGTAATTGGAATAACGATACGAGCATTGACTTTATCAGGATTCATGAAAACAGACCTATCTAATTCTTTAAAACTATAACCTGCATCTAAATCATCAAGTCTTACGAAAGCCCCAATTTCTGTACCTGATGTTTTAACAGTTCCTTTTTCGTCTAATGATAATAACCCCATGTCATCATAAACAGTGATTAAATCTCTGATATAAGCTGCTCCATAAACTTTAATTTGTTCGATTGTTTCAGACTTACCAGCTCCACTATCACCCATAACAACGATATTTTTTGTTTCTCCACTTTGTAAAGTGATTTGAACCATTGCCCCATGGATTGGAAGTTGTTTTTTATTGATTTTTCTTACATTGTGTAATGTAAGCATCATTTTCTTCATGTAACCGAAATAATCAAATTCATCGTTTGCTGAAAGTAAAGCAACCATCATATCATTTTCATCATCTTGATAGAAATATTGATGTTTTTTACCATCTTCATATCCATAAACATAAATCATATCTGGTTTTCTATTACGATATTCTTCTTCAGTTGCTAATTGGAATAAGTTACATAAAGTAACACCTTGTGCCATATAAGCGACATTGAAATAAACAAAACATAATAGATCTCCTACTTTCGCAGGATAACAGAACCATTGATCTGGATCAAATTTTAAATCTTCAAGTGGGTTTTTCTTTGTTTCAGGGAAAACACCATCTCTTTTATTACGTTTTGAATATGTAATAAAAGGTGGATGAATAATAACTGATTCAATAAATGGAATATTGTCTAAACAACGATATTCATATGGTAAAAATGAACGCATATTTGAAACACGTAACCCTGCATTGACACCTGCAGTAATTTGACGTAAAACATTTTCACTTTGTCCAATACATTTATTTTTAATTGATCGATATACTGATAAAACAAGCGCTTCAAAGTTAACTTGTGCATCAGCGAATTGAACGTTTTGATATCCCCCTCTTGATTCTTCGTTATAAACCACACTATAACGTTGTAAACGACGCCAGAATAAATAGATATCTTCAATTACTTGTGTAAATTCATCCATATCTCTAAAATATGGAGCAAATTTAGGATAAATTGAAGCTAATTCCTTAGGATCCATAACGAGTAATAATCTAAAAACCGTTCTTAAATCATCAACAATATCAATACTTTCTTTTTGAACTTCTCTCAAGTATTCATAAGCTGTTGTTTTCTTTCTTTTGATATCGTGTATATACCCTTTAAGTACACGCGCAAAAGATTCGCTTTCAATCAACTCACAACGTGATTGACAGTATTCTTCTGAAAAGTTAAGAATTGCATTTCCTCTAGTAATTTTAAATTTATATGACATTTTATCATCCTTTCCACCAATAAGATTCCCCATAAATTGCCTTATTGATTGACATTATCTTACCATAATTTTTTTCACAAGCAAAATAAAAACAGTAAAAATATGATTTATTTTTCGATTTTTTTGCTTAAAATTATACAATTAAGACTTGTTTATCATATAGATATTTTTTTATTACATATCTATACAAAAAAAGACTCCTATAAAGGAATCTTAAAAAAGACTTTACCAATGACATCATTATCAAAATCAAAATAGCCTAATTTTCTAGAATCTAAAGAATGATTACGATTATCCCCCATGACAAACACTTTTCCTTTAGGAATATCAATAGAAAGATCTTCTGTATTCATATTCTCTTTAATGTAACTTTCTTTTATCTTTTTACCATTAATATACACTTCATTATTTTTAATATCTAGATGATCCCCACCAACAGCAATCACTCGTTTAATAATAAGCGTATCATCTAAACCATCATCATAATCTACAATAATAATATCATTTCTTTTAGGTTGACTATGTTTATAAAAAACTTTATCAATCAAAACAATATTATTTTGAAAATAAGTATTTTCCATACTTGAACCATTAACTCTTGATATTTGCACAAACTGTAAAAATATAAAAGTTGCAATAACTGTTAAAACAATGACTCTTACATATTCCAATATAATTGAAGTCGTACTTTCTTTTCTTTCATTCATAAAATCACCTGAATGAATTATATCACTTAATGAGATTCATTCAAATGTTTTCTTAATTTTGTAATGATTTTCTTTTCTAATCTAGATACTTGTACTTGAGAAATATTTAATCTTTGCGCCACTTTTTCTTGATTGAAATCCAACTGATATCTCATATATAAAATAAGTCTTTCTTTTTCATCAAGTTTTTCTATTTCTAATTTCAATGCAATTTTTTCAAACCACATTGTATGATGTTTATCTTCTATTCTTTCTTCCATTGAAATTGTAGATCCATCTTTTTCATATATCGGTTCAGAAAGTGAAGTTGGATAATAAGAAGCATCTATAGCTTCTACAACATCCATGACATCTACTTCCAGTTCCTTTGCAATTTCTTGAACCGTCGGTTCATAACCATAAAGTATAATTAATTTTTCTTTTGCTTTGTTAATTTTGATATTCAATTCCTTAAGTGAACGAGAAACCTTGATTGTCCCATCATCCCTAAAATAGCGTTTGATTTCTCCCATAATAATAGGCACCGCATACGTTGAAAATTGAACACCATAATGAACATCAAAATTATTAATAGCTTTCATTAATCCAATACAACCAATTTGAAAAAGATCTTCTTTATCATAATAATTATTCTTAAAGCGATGAACAATCGACCAAACTAAACCTAAATTATTTTTAACAATTAATTCCTTAGCTGCTTCATCCCCTTGTTGTGCTAATTGAATATTGTTTAAAACAGCTTCTTTATTCATGAACAATTCTTTTTTTCATTATGAGTTGAGTTCCTAATTCTAAAGAAGATTCGATTGTCATTTCATCACATAATGCTTCAATAATACTAAGTCCCATTCCAGCATGTTCTAATTCTTTTTTAGAAGTAAACATCGGTTGTCTTGCTTTTTCAATATCTTGAATACCTTGTCCTTTATCAATGACATAGATTGTAAGCAAATCATCTTCGATATAAGCTTTAACCTTTACAAGACAGCCTTTATCACCGTTATAACCATGAATGATGGCATTAGAAACAGCCTCTCCTACAATCGTTTTAATTTCTACAATTTCATCTACCGTAGGATTTAAACAAACCACAAAAGAGGCAATACATGTTCTTACAAAAGGTTCATTTTCCAAAGTTGCACTAAAAGATAATGACATTTCATTTGTCATATTTGCGCCTCCTTTAAATATTCCATAATTTCAAATAACCCACTTAACTCAAAAACCTTATAAGCTGTATTAGACAATCTTCTAAGTGATAATTTTCTTCCTTCTTTAGATAATTGTTGATACCTGCCTAAAACCAACCCTACCCCTGCACTATCGATAAAAGTCGTATGCTTAAAATCAAAAATGACATCATCATCATTAATCGCTAGAAGTACATTTAATTTATTTCGATAATACGCAACATTATAACCATCTATTTCTCCGTAAAATGAAATAATCAGTTGTCCATTTTCAATTTCATGTTCCATTTTATTTTCCATTTTTTCATCTCCTTAAATGCATCTTAGCTCATCTTAAAAAGAAAAAAAATAGATTCGACAAAACTAGAATAAAACACAAAAAAAGAGCCTAAATCAACGATTTATAGACTCTTAATAATTTATCTAAAAAACTCATTTTTTTGACATTTATTTCACTATATAAAGGATAACTAGCAACAGCTTTATCTTTATTATATAAAATAAGCTTTCCAATACTTTTATTTTGATTAATTGGTAATTGTAAAGAATCAAAAACAATTTTCTTTTTGAACTTTTCTTGATTTGTCTTTTCAGATAAATAATAAAGATTTTTATGACTTACAACATTGATCTTTTGTTCAACCATATCTTTGACTTTTACAGTATCAATCACTTCTCCTTTTTGATAAAGTTTAACTTGTTGATACTTCGAAAAACCAAAATTCAATAACCCTTTCATATCTTCATTGCGTGTTTGTGGCTTATCTTCATTCATGACAACACCAATTAATCTTAAATCCTTTTTCTTACATGTTGTGACAATACAATACCCAGCTTCTTTGGTAAAACCTGTTTTTAAACCATCTACTCCTGGATATTGTTTTAAAAGTTTATTGGTATTTACAAGCCAAAACTTTTGTTTTGTTTTTTCGCGAACATAACTATCATAAAGCGATGTGACGGCTAAAAGTTTCTTGCCACCAATTTGTAGTAAATAAGCGGCCATAGTTGAAAGATCTTTCGCACAAGTATAATGATTTTTATCATGCAATCCTGTACAATTGACAAAATGCGTATTTTTAAGTTTTAAAGCTTTTGCTTTTTCATTCATCATCGAAACAAATTCTTCATGACTTCCTGCAATATTTTCTGCCACGACAACACAGGCATCATTCCATTTCACTCACATTCGGTAACACAAACACCCCATTTTCATAACTTATTTTTTGATAACTCGCAACATTGATATAAATATCAAGTTTTTCTTTACTATAGACCACAATTTTATAGATTAATTCTTTAATCAAAGTATCACTCATATCTCTCCAATGATTCAGCTTATCTTTGATAGTTTCTATCAAATTTTTAACCTTTTGAATGACACTGACTTGTGTTTGACTCGTCATATTCATCTTTTGGTTCAGTTCATAAGTTTCTTTTTCAATTTCTTCTTTTTTATGAAAATAAATCTCTTTATCAATCAAACCTTCCATATAAAGATCAACTAGTTTTTCTAGCTTAGAACGATTACTTTGTATCTTTTCTTCGATACCTTGAATTGAATCTTCATCTAAATCCATTTCAATTTCTTTTAAAACATCTTCAAATTGTCTAATAATATCTTCTTCATTGACCTTAAAATATTGAGCAGTCTGTTTAATAATATCTTTTAAAGCCTCCTCCTTTATGTTCTCACTTTCAGGACAGAAAACACGTTTTTTCTTGTCTGCAGTTGAACATTTATAGTAAATACTATCATTCTTTCTTTTGATTCTACGGTAGCTTGCATTACAATATCCACAGAAAATCTTATTAGAAAAGATATTTTGATTGCTATATTTAAAGGGAACTTTAACCTCGTTTTTATCATTTATACTCTTACGATTCTCTTGAAGTTGTTGAACATATTCAAAAGTTTGTTTATCAATAATAGCATCATGATGCGAAACACATACATAATATTGACTTTCATCTTTAACAACTTCTCTTTTCTTTTCTAAAAAGTCAATTGTCTTACTCATTCCTTGAACAAGATCTCCACAATATTTTCGATTCTTTAACATTCCTCTTATCGTAGAAGGAAGCCACTCTCCACCAGTTGCATTATAATAACCTTGTTCATTTAATGTGTTAGCGATTCGTCTTGTGCCATACCCATCAATATAAAGTCGAAAGATCTGTTGAACAACCTTAGCCTCATCTTCAACAATAACAATTTTTCCATTCTCTCGCTTATAACCATAAGGCATTGTCCCATGTGCAACACCATTTTCATAATTTCTTTTTGTTGCCCAATTGACACGTGAACTGATTTTGCGACTTTCTTCTTGAGCAAGCGTAGCCATTAAAGATAGACGTAATTCACCATCATTACTTCTTGTATCAATATTATCTGTTGTAAAAAGAACACCAACATTATATTTCAACAACAATCTTGTATTGACTAAAGTATCCACTGTATTTCTTGCAAAACGGGTGACTTCTTTTGTAAGAATTAAATCAAACTCGCTATTCTTAGCATCTTCAATCATTTGTTGAAATTGTTTTCTTTTCTTTACATTAACTCCTGATATTCCCTCATCTGCGTATCCTCTTATGAATACCATATCCTTATTTCTACTAATAAATTCTTCAAAATATTTTTTCTGTGCTTCAAAAGAATGTAACTGTTCTTCGGTATCTTTTGAAACTCTGGCATAGAAAACGACTCTTGTCTTTTTCATAACGACAACCTCCTTATGTAAAGATGAAGTTTTGTATTTTGAAGTTGTTTATATTTCTTTTTAACATATGGCGATTGATAGTCTTGTAAATCAAATATATAAGTTTTCACATATTCAAATTGTGATAAATCCACATTTTCTTTAAAGTAACAATCACTTAAATCCATATATAAGTGATACTCATTCATCTTTTTAGGAATGATTGCTTTTATATATTGGATAATGATTTGATGAATAACTCCTTTATCTATTTCAACTTTCTTTTCAATCACTTTCACAATATGATGAATAGCATTCTTCATATCATTATTACTTTCCTTCATTTCTAATGCTTGAAGTTCTTTTTCTTTTGCTTCTAATTCTTTTTCTTCTTTTAATTTATTTTCTTTATAGACTTCTATTGATATCTTTTCTTCTAAATAATCATCTAAATATAATTTCATTCGACGTCTAATATATCCAATATCTTTGTGTAATTGATTAATTTGATTCTCACAGTTCATAAAATCATAAGAATTCATTAACGCATCAACCAATTCTTTCTTGACCTTTTCTTTGTTTATGAAAACAGTACTTATAAATGAACGTAATAATTCTATAAGTACTGTTTCATTAATAATATTCGTATTTTCACATTTTCTACATCCCCAACCAATACTGTTTCCATATTTCATTCGAGCATATGATTTTCCACACATTGCACAAATGACTTTACCAGACAACGGATATCTTCGATTTCTTTCTCCATTTTTTACTTTTGATTGTCTTAATTGTTGGACTGCATAAAATATTTCTTTATCAACAATGGCTTCATGATGATTGTTAGTAATATACATATCATTTCTTGATATATTTCTTAATATTTTCTTTTCTAGATAATTATTTGTCTTTTGTTTTCCTTGCACAAGTCTACCAATATATTTCTCATTGGCCAATATTTTAGCAATCACCGATGTATCCCAATGTGCGTTACCAGAAGGAGAAGGAATATTCCATTCATATAATCTTTTTGAAATTTTTCCATATCCCAATCCTTGTAAGTACCATTTAAATATATGTTGAATCACATATGCCTGTTGCTCATTCACCTCAAGTTTTCTCACATGACCAACTTTGACAATGTCATAACCATAAACATTAGTAATTACAAGTTTTTCATTTTCAAATGCTCTTTGAAATCCCCAATTGACTCTTTGGCTAATTTTTCTACCTTCTTCTTGAGCAATTGTAGCCATTAAAGATAAACGCAATTCACCTTCATGTGTTCTTGTATCAATCATATCTGTCAAGAATAACACATTCACATTATTTTCTTTTAATAACCTGACCATTTGTAAAGTATCTAAAGTATTTCTTGCAAATCGTGTCACTTCTTTTGTAAGAATAATATCAAAATGATGATGCAAAGCATCATTAATCATTTTTTGGAATGATTTCCTTTTTTTAATGCTTGTTCCTGTAATACCTTCATCAACATATGAATTAACTAATTCAAACTCTGGATGATTATCTAAATATTGATAAAAATAATCTTGTTGTGCCTTTAAAGAATGAAGTTGATCACTATGATCTGTAGATACTCTTGCATAAAAAACAGCTTTTAATTTTTTCATTATTCGCTCACTCATTTCAATCAACATACTACTAAGATTATTTTATTTATCTAGTGAATTCTTCTCTTGGTTTAAAAATATTTCTTTCATTTTGTGATATGTCTTTTCATCTATTTCTTTTTCTTCATAGAGTTCTTCTAAAATTGCATTTCGTACAATAATTGAAATATCAATTTTATTTCCTCTCAATAATAATTCCCCCTTTTTAAAATCTATGTTTTAACGAAATAATATATGTCGTTCATTTTTTACACTCCTTCCCTGTTATCGAGGAATCCTCGGTAACCCAACAATAAAAAGATATGAATATATTCATAATGAATAACTCATATCTTCTCAAATTCTATTTCATTTTTTCTTCTAACTCTAACAAATAGCGATCAAAATCAGACATATACAATTGATCTTGTATAATTCGATATTTTTCAAATTCTGTTTCAGCATGAATTTTAGCAATTGCAGCAGTTACTTTACCAGCATCTTTTAATAAACCATATTCAAACATTTCAATGAATCCATTAAGTCTTGTTTCCCTGTCTTGCATTGTTAATGGTATTTTTCTTTGAGCCATATTTTCAGCAAAATCCAAGTAAGATGTAACCATACGATTAAGTTGTGATAATTCAAATTCAGATAAATAATTCTTAGCAATTATGACATCACTCTTTTTAATTTTGCCATCTGGTGCATCTTGCCAAGTCATTAATCCCATATTTTGTTTTTGATGATCAGCTCTTTCTAAAATATGTTCAGCTGCAGTATGACCATGAATTGCATAATGCATTTTGTTTTGAACAGTTGCATAAAATTTACGTTCACTCGCTCTAATTTCACGAACACGTTCTAATTGTTCTTCAAAGTATTTATCAGTTAGGAATGTTCCTTTTTTTATCTTTCATCATCCATAACCCAACCTTTAATTGTATAATCTTTTACAATTGTATTTGCCCATTTTATAAATTGAATAGCACGTTCATTATTAATTTTAAATCCTACAGCTATAATCATTTGTAAATTATAGTGATTTGTCTTTCACCTTCATTTTGAACTATTCGAAATTTTCGAATAGTTGAATTTTCATTTAATTCATTATCTTCTAATATCTTTTTAATATGATAATTGATTGTATGAGCTTCAACATCATATAAAACAGCCATCATTTTTTGTGTTAACCGTATATTTTCATCTTCATAACGAATTTCAATACTTTCGTCAGTATTTCCTGTTGATGCTATATATGTTAAATATTCAGCAGCTGAACTGCGAATAGATAAATCATTTTCTGCCATTTTATTATGCTCCTTATGATAAACCATAAAATAAAGTTATCATAATTTATCAACTTTGGAGATTATTTATTTTAGAGCAGTTCTAATACAATTCCATAATTATTTTATATTTTCAATAAAAAATACAATAGAATCTAAAATAGGAATTAAATCTAGATTTAATTCCTATTTTAATCTTGATATGTTACACGAATAATACCAAAAATATGAACAATTAAAGTATTATAATTAAAATAACATCTATAATATATCATTAATCATTGTACTAAAACTTTAAAAATACTTGTACTCACTAATTTATACTTTGCATAATTACTAAGAGAAGAAATTATTTCTAACATTTCTGGTGACACTTTATAACAGAATAAATTTTTCTTACTATTAATTATTTCATATTTAATTTATCTATAATATCTACATAATAAGAAGAATTAATAAATACTGCACTTTCCAAATAATAAAATCAAACATCAAGCTAGTTTTAAAATATTCACCTCTAATGTTTACATTTCTAATTCTAAAGTATCTTTATATCGTTGCCCACCATCAATCGTTATATCTGTACCTGTTGTATACTTTGATTCATCACTTGCTAAATATAAGGCACAATATGCAATATCATCAGCTTCACCAATATGTCCTAAAGCAGTCTTTTCAATGCATGAATTCAAAACATTGGGATAATCACAAATAATTTTTGTCATTGGTGTTTCTATTGTACCAGGAATAATAGTATTAACACGAATACCATTTTTCCCTAAATCAGCAGAAGCTGCTTTTGTTAATGAAATAACTGCTCCTTTAGAAAGACTATAAGCATTGAATTCAATACTTTTTACTGCAGCTAAAGATGAAACATTAATAATAGAACCTTTTTTATTCTTAATCATAATTGGCGCAACTGTTTTCATTCCAACAAAAGGTCCCCAAGCATTAATCTTCATCACATTTTCAAACGCTTGATAATCTGTCTTATCATAATTAATACCTTTTGATCCAATACCTGCATTATTCAATAAAATATCAACAGTACCAAATTGATTAATACATTCTTCTACAACTTTCTTCCATTCTTCTTCATCAGTTACATTCAATTTCAAGGCAATTGTAGAATGTGAAAAATCTTCATTAATTTTTTGAACAGTTTCTCTCAAAATATCTTCGCACATATCTGTTGCTACAACCTTAGCTCCTTCTTTTGCAAAAAGATAAGCTTCAGCAGCTCCTTGTCCCATTGCTGCCCCAGTAATAATTGCAACTTTATTTTCTAATCTATTCATATAAAATCCTCCTATTTTAAATCTCTTCCTTGTGAAGAAATAACTTTTTTATACCAATAAAAAGAATCTTTTCGTATTCTTTCTCCATTTCCACTACAATCATCTTGGTAATTTACATAAACAAATCCATATCTTTTATGCATTTCACCAGTTGATGCTGATACAAGATCAATACATCCCCAAGAGGTGTAACCCCATAATTCAACACCATCAATACGAACAGCTTCTTCCATTGCTAGAATATGATCTCTCAAATAATCAATACGATATGTATCATGTATTTTATTATTTTCATCAACTTCATCTTGTGCACCTAATCCATTTTCAACAACCATTAATGGTTTTTGATAACGATCATATAAATAATTTAAGGCAATTCGTAAGCCTTTTGGATCAATTTGCCAACCCCAAGCACTAGCTTTTAAATATGGATTCTTCACTCCAAATGACATATTTCCACTTTGATTAGGAGCCACCTTTGGATCTGCCGAAATACAATTTGACATATAATAAGAAAAACTAATAAAATCAACTGTTCCAGATTTAAGAATTTCTTTTTCCTTATCATTTAAAGAAAAAACAACTCCATTTCTTTCATATTCTTTTAATTTATAACGTGGGTAATATCCTCGTGCTTGTACATCACAATAAAAATAATCTTCATTTGCTTCTTCCCATGTTTTTAAAATATCATTTGGGTGACAAGTATTCGGATATTTGATACCATAGCCAATCATATTTCCAACCTTATTATTTGGATTAATATTATGTAATGTTATAACACTCTTAGCACTAGCAATCAATTGGTTTTTAGCAGCATCAGCAATTGTTTGGGGATTTTGATTAGGTATACCTGCTGCAACCCATCCACTAAAATCTATACAATTGATTTCATTGAAAGTTAACCAATATTCAACTTTATCTTTATATCTTTCACCTACTGACTTCACATAACGAAGAAAACAATCAATTGTTCTTGAATCACTCCATGAACCCCATTTATTTACTAAACCAACTGGTGTTTCGTAATGTGATAATGTGACCAACGGTTTGATTCCATATTTCAAACATTCATCAAAAATTTGATCATAAAATTTTAATCCTTCTTCATTTGGCTCTTCTTCATCACCATTTGGAAATATTCTTGTCCATGCAATTGACATACGATAACATTTAAATCCCATTTCTGCCATCAAAGCTATATCTTCTTTATAATGATTATAAAAATCACTAGCTCTATGACTAGGATAATCATAGCCTTCAAAACATCCAAATTCTACATCATCATTAATTTCCATACCAAACAGATTATCTGCTTTAATGTTACCATCTTTAGTCTTGTAAGTAACTTTTCTAGGTTCCGTTTTAGAACCTCTTGTACAGCAATCAGCAGTACTTATACCTTTTTTCCCTTCTTGCCAACCACCTTCATACTGGTTAGCAGCAGTAGCACCACCCCATAAAAAATCTTTATCAAACATCTTCACACACCTCTTCATTTTCTTTTTTTAATATTAGTAATGCATCTTGAGAAAATGGATGCATATCAATAACAGTATGCTTTTCTTTCACAATCATTTTTATATTTGCAATAAATCGCTCTGCTAAATCAACAGCTTTTATACTCCACCCATCGAGATTAATAGATAATCGAATAGTTGTATTATATGGAACATATACAAAAATCAATCCATTATTCGCTTGAGCAACTCGAATATCATTAGTATCATTAATCAATATATCTTGTTTTGGTATTATTGAATTAACCTTTAATTCTTCAAATATTGCTTTTATATATCCATAATCCCAAGCACCAGTAAAAGACATTGCTTCTTCCCATGACTTAGGCATATCAAATCCCTCACCTAAAGAACTTTCGAAACTTTTCTTCACTTTATGCCAACTATATATTCCTGCTGCTCCATATGTTATACCAGCACATGCTCCAGATAAAATACTCATAAAAGCACAACGACGTACATCAAAACGAGTCCAACGCCCGTACATTTGTCCTGAGTATCCCATTTCTTCATAACATGGTTCTGAATTTATTAATGGTTTCCCTGGATATTTATTTTGCATTTCTTCACTTAATGAATATGGCATGGATAAATCTTTTGCATTGTGTCCACTTTGATAAAAACACAGATCTAAATACTGATATATTTCTTTTGGAATATATGTATATCTTCCTTTGATATGTGTTGTTAATAAACAACTTGGTGCAAGTTTTTTTAAAGCAGAAGCAACGTAAGCATAATACTTTATAGATTCTTGAGTTGGAAAATCGGTATCTCCACTAACAATATATAATGGTTCAAATTTACTAAATGTTTCATGAACTTTTTCAACATAATTTTTTAAGCAATCAAAAGGTAACACGCCATCAGGAATTAAAGAAGACGCCCATGTTCCAGGTACATAATTACACCACAAAAGCACTAATGATAATTCAAATCCTTCTTTCTTAGCTTTTTCACACATTTTCTTTGCGTGTTCAAAATATTCATCATTCAAATAATTTGGATTATTATTAATAAAAGGATTAAAATTGAAATTGGTTAGAGATGCATCCCATTGTGGTAGAATATTAATTTGAATCGTATTAAAACCTTGAACTTTTCTTTTATACAAATAATAATCCCATTCTTCATCACTTATATTTGTAAATGCAGACCAACAAGTATCTGCTAAGTAAAAAAATGTTTTTCCATCTTTTAATAAAGTTTGCTTGTTTTTAGAAATTTTTAACATGAATATCTCCTCTTGTTATACAAAGAAATAGGTTCAATAATGAACCTAAATCTTATAACTATTTTGATAATTTATTTGATTTAAATTTTCTTAATTTAAATCCTTTTTTTTCATCGAATCCAATCATTAAGCCTAAAACCAAAGGAACAATAAATGCTATACCACAAGCAATACATGCATTGATAAAATCTTGTCCAGGTCCTCCAGCAAATTGAAGAATAGTCATGAAGTTTGTTGCTCCAAAAGAATAAACAGTTACTCCTAAGAAACCACCAACTAACCCTGCTATTGCACTTCCAATAATTTGTACAATCATTGCTTTTTTATTTCTCACTAATACACCAAAGATTGTAGGCTCACTAATACCACCAACAATTAAAGTTACTGCATTAACTCCTGCCATTTGTTTTTCTTCGCCCTTTGCACGAATTAAATAAGCTACAATCATACCTGACATAGCATAATATGCAATGTTCATACCTACGAATACTACAGGATCAAATCCAGCAGTTGTCATATTGACCAAACCAATTTGACCAACTGCGACATGCATACCAGTAGCAATTAAAAATGGGAATACTGCACTTACCAAAGCAATAGCCAATGGTCCTGCAACATCATATAAAGTTGTGATAACCCATGACATACCTTCACCTAACCAGTTACCAATTGGAGCTAATCCACAAAACATCAAAGGAATCATGATAAATAATGTACAAAATGGTACTCCCATAATCTTAAATGATTTTGGAATAACATTATCAAAAAACTTAAAAACATATTGCAATACCCAAACAGTAAGTAAAGTTGGTAACAATGTTTGTGCATAATTAACTAAAGGCATTGATAGAATACCATACATTTTAAAAGGTTCACCTGTTGTTACAATACTTAGAATATTAGGATCAATTAACAATGCTCCTAATAATAATGCCATCGGAATACTTGTATTAACTTTCTTAGCAGTTGACCATGCTACAAATATAGGCATAAAGTAAAATCCACAATTTCCTACAATTGATATCATTTTCATAAAAGGATGTTCCACATTCATAACATTGAACAAATCTGGACCCAACATTGCATATAACATTTTAAATAATCCTGCACCCATCATAATAGGTAAAATTGGAGCAATAGATCCTGAAATAAAATCTAAGACTTTTCCTGGAATCTTTTTAAAATCAAACGGTTCTTTATCTAGATTTTCTTCGATTGATTTTGTTTTTTCAATTCCACTTATTTCACAAAACTCTGGGTATATTTCTGAAACATGTTGTCCAATTATAATTTGGAACTGTTCCCCAGAGAATTGTGCTCCAATTGCACCTTTCACTTCTTTTACTGCTTCAACGTTTACTTTTGATTTGTCTTTAACATTAAGACGTAATCTTGTCATACAATGAACAACACCTGAAATGTTTTCCTTGCCACCGACATTTTTAATAACTTCATTACAAAACTCTGTATACTTTGCCATTTTTCTTTCCTCTCTTTAATATAATATATATGCTAACAAGATATTTGCGCGCTATTTTATCTTGTAAAAGCCCAAAATAAAACCTGATGCTAATAAGAACATTATGAAAACATTCTTAGTATACATCAGGTAAAGCCTTATTTAAGTTACAATCCTGCTCTTGTACAAAATCTATTAATATGTATAACTAAATATAGAAGCTCCTCTTTACTAGGTTCTATATTTAATTCAGCCAAAATATATAATTTAATTTTTTCTATAGTTTTTCTTAATTCTGGAAATTTCTCATATACTTCATCATATAATTTGACATTCTCAGAATTTGTTTCATTTAATCGTGTCGAACGTTTTAATAAATATTTAAGATGTGTTACAAATCGAGAATAATTAAAATCATTACGATCAATAATAATATTCATTTCACTCTCAACAATTTCTGTAATATCATCTATAAAATGTGTTATTTCATCTTTTTGTGTTCCAATTGTAGTCATTTGTTCTGCATTAATGAAATGCAACGCTATCCCACTTACCTCACTCAAAGGCAACTGAATAGATAATCTTTTTTCTATATGGTTAATAGCCCATTTTCCTAATAACATTTCTTTTTCATACAAATGCTTGATTTCATTTGTCATTGGGTTACTTATGACAAGCCCGTTCTTTACATTCTCAATTGCAAAATTAATATGATCACAAAGTGAAAACCAAAATGTTCTACTAAGGTTAACTCCTAAGTAATCACTTCCTTTTTCAACAATTTCTAATGTGACATCAATTACCTCTTCAGGAATCTCACTTAATAAAGTAACATAATGAGAATCTAAACTATAGTATGTTCTATCTATCTTTGATAAATCAACTTCATATGGAGGCTTTGAGAATCCAATTCCTTTACCCATCGCGACCACTTCATGACCATTATCATCAACACAAATAGCAACGTTATTGTTAATATTTTTTATAACCTTCATTCTTTTCAACCCCAGTCCATTTGTTATTGATTATTTAAAACATAACTTAATATTACTGATTCACTTCACTCTTGTCAATTATAACTAAAATAGAACTTCACCTTTTTTAACTTCTCTTTCACCTAAGTTAAAATCTTTTTCATACCCTGAAGGAAAAACTACCATTGTTGTCAAATTGTAACCTTTATCTTTAATAAATTGATTATCAAATTGAACAATAGGTTCTCCAGCTTTTACATAATCACCTTGTGAAATTAAAGAGGTAAAACCTTCTCCATTTAATTCAACAGTATCTAAACCTATATGAACAATACATTCAATCCCATCTTTTGTTTTAATTCCTACAGCATGACCAGTTGGAAAAACACTCTCAGCAACACCACTTATTGGTGAAACAACAACTTGACTTTGTGGAATGATTGCAAAACCATCTCCCATAAGTTTTTGAGAAAATACACTATCGGGTACATCTTTTAATAATATCAATTGTCCATCTAGTGGTGAAACAATTTTAAATTTTTCTTTTTTAAATAAACTAAACATTATTTTTTCTCCTTTTTCTATTTTATCTAACAAAAAAACTTCCTTATCTGCAACCAAAAAATCATAAGAATTTTTCGGGAAAGCCTTCAAAGGAAGTTACAAACCTATTTATTCTTTTTTCTACGCCCTTATAATAATTTAATATTATTAAAAAGTCAACAGCTTTTTAAATATTTTTTGATTATTTCTGATTCAAAAATGATAATATCTCAATGTATCCAGGGGAGGTTATTATGAAAAAGGTTGAATTGAGAATGAATGAACAGAATAAGTATGAAATAATCAAGAAACTTGTAGAAACAGATGAAAATAAGAAAAGAGCAGCTACTAAGCTTGGATGTACAGTAAGAACAATCAACAACTTATCATTAAATACAAGAAACAGGGAAAGAAGAGATTCATGCATGGAAACCGTGGAAGACTGCCCGCTTCTGCAGTTCCTTTAGATATAAAGAATAAGATCATCTCTCTTTATATTAATGATTTCTCTGGCGCAAACTTCACTCACTTCTGTGAGATTGTGGAAAGTGACTTTCGTATAAAGATAAGTGATACAACACTCAACAACTGGATGAAAGCTGAGGAAGTGCTCTCTCCAAAATATTTGATGAACAGGATGAACATCCAAGACGTCCTAAATCAAAATATGCAGGTGAGATGATACAGATGGATGCATCATCATTCCATTGGATTGAAAAAGAAGTGTGGCATCTGCATGTTGCAATTGATGATGCCGATGGTAAAATCGTTGGTGCCTACTTTGATTATCAAGAAACTCTTAAAGGATATTACAATGTCCTCCATCAAATATTAACGAATCATGGTATCCCTACTTTATTTTATACTGACAGACGTACTGTATTTGAATATAAAAGAAAAAAACAGACCTTCAGATGCTGAGGACACATTCACTCAGTTCTCTTATGCCTGTCATAATCTGGGAATCGATATAAAAACTACGAGCGTACCCCAAGCAAAAGGGAGAGTCGAAAGACTCAACCAGACGCTCCAGTCACGATTACCAGTCGAACGAAGGCACACTCATATCACCAACATAGAGGACGTCAATGAATTTTTAAACTCCTACATAAAAAAATTCAATGATCAGTTCGCTCTACGCCTTAACAGTACCGAATCGGTATATGAGAAGCAACCATCTATGGAGGAAATTAATCGTACTCTTGCAGTACTTTCAACTAGAACTATAGACAAAAGCCACTGCATCAGATTCCAGAGTAAATACCATTTTCCAGTACCTGAAAATGGTGACAGAAGATACTTTGCAGGAAAGACTGACTACATGGTCATTGAGACATTTGATGGACAGCTTCTGGCAAATATCGCTGATAAGCTTTATCTGATGGAAGAAGTACCCGAATATGAACTAATATCAAAGGAATTTGATGCTCCTAAGGAAGCACCTAAGAAAGAAAAGAAAAAGTATATTCCTCCAATGAATCATCCATGGAGAAAAGCGAGCTTTGTCAGTTATGCTGCAAAACAAAAGCACCGTTATGGTGCTAATGTTTGATTATTTTTGAGACATTATCAATTTCGGTTGACGAAACTTAACCACTATTTTCATAAATTTATTTACATATTTTTATGACTATGTTATTATACTTTCCAATGAGGGAGTAGTCTCACAAAAATGTGTGATGTTATCAACAGACGCGGATTTAATATCCTGGTGCATCTTAAAGACAAGACTCGTTAAAGAATAATTTTCTTTAGCGAGCTTGTCTTTTTTTGTTTGCTAAAGAGATAGGAGGCATATATGTATTATCAAAAAAGAATATCTGAAGTTATGAAAGCTTGTGAAACAAGTGAAAATGGATTAAGTCATGAAGAAATTATCAAACGTCATCAGCAATTTGGCTATAACATCTTAGATGAAAAGAAAAAGGAAAATCCTTTTATGATTTTTCTTAAACAATTTCAAGATTTATTAGTTATTATTTTAATCATTGCAGCAATCATTTCTGGAATGAGCGGACAGATAGAAAGTACAATTGTTATTGTCAGTGTTATTATTGTCAATGCAATACTCGGAACGATTCAAACATTAAAAGCAGAGAAATCATTGGATAGTTTAAAGAAACTTTCTGTTCCTAAAGCGAAAGTTATACGTGAGGGAACACTTCAAGAAGTTGATTCTACAGAACTAACAATTGGCGATCTTGTCCAAATTGAAGCAGGTGATGTGATTAGTGGTGATGGACGTATTATTGAATGCTCATCTCTCCAAATCAATGAAAGTGCATTAACTGGAGAAGTAGAAAGTGTCGATAAAACAACGGATGTGATTACTGGTCAAGTTGTTGTTGGTGATCAAAAAAATATGGTTTTTTCAAGTAGTTTAGTTACAAATGGAACAGGACGTTATATCGTTACCCATATTGGTATGCAAACTGAAATTGGAAAGATTGCATCAATGTTAAACAATGCCAAAGAAAGAAAAACACCTTTACAAAAAAGTCTAGATGATTTTAGTGGAAAGCTATCTATTGGTATTTTCTTTATTTCACTCATTGTTTTATGTTTAAATCTCTTTTTAGCAAAACAATCTTTAATTGATTCTTTAATGATTGCTGTTGCTTTAGCAGTTGCAGCAATTCCAGAAGCATTGAGTTCAATTGTCACAATTGTTTTATCAATGAGTACTCAAAAAATGGTCAAAGAAAATGCGATTATCAAGAACTTAAATTCAGTTGAAAGTTTAGGGTGTGTCTCTGTCATCTGTAGCGATAAGACAGGAACTTTAACCCAAAATAAAATGACACCACAAACAATTTATTTTTATAATCATTTAATGAAAATTTCTGAATTAGATAATCGTCATCATGATCACAGTGTCTTATTAAAATCTTGTTTATTATGTAATAATGCAGTTATCAACGGTGAACAAAGAATTGGTGATCCAACTGAACTTGCTTTAATTGATTTGGTTCATGAATATACAAAGAATGATATTGAATTCAAACATACTGCAGTGAGAACTTCTGAATTACCTTTTGATTCTGATAGAAAATTAATGAGCATTTCTTCTTTAAATCATATTTATACAAAAGGTGCTCCTGATGTTATTATTAAAAGATGTTCAACAATATTAATTAATGGTATTAAAGAACCCATTACAAAAAGACATCTAGATGCGATTGAAAAAGAAAATCAAAGATGTGCAAACAATGGTTTACGTGTTTTAGGTTTTGCATATAAAGATTACAGAGGAAATCAAGTCACATTAGAAGATGAACATGATTTAACATTTATAGGTTTAGTTTCTTTAATGGATCCACCACGTATTGAAAGTCAAGATGCGGTAGCTAAATGTAAGATAGCAGGTATTAAACCTATTATGATTACAGGTGATCATGTTGTGACTGCCAGAGCAATTGCTACGCAAATTGGGATTTATGAAGATGGGGATTTATCTATTGAAGGTTATGAATTAGATAAGATGAGTGAAGAGGAACTTGATGAAAAATTACCTCATATTAGTGTTTATGCAAGAGTTGCTCCTGAGCATAAGATTAGAATTGTAAAAGCCTGGCAAAAACGTGGCGATATCGTCGCAATGACAGGTGATGGTGTCAATGACGCTCCAGCATTAAAACAAAGTGATATCGGTGTTGCAATGGGAATAACTGGAACAGAGGTTTCTAAAGATGCAGCAAGTATGATCTTGACTGATGATAATTTTTCAACAATTGTTAAAGCAGTGATCACTGGACGTAATGTTTATCGTAATATTAAAAATTCGATCAACTATTTATTATCTGGTAACTTTGCTGGAATTCTTTGTGTTTTCATTGCATCATTACTTTTATTGCCAACACCTTTCTTCCCTGTACACCTACTATTTATGAACTTAATTACAGATTCATTACCTGCCATCGCAATTGGTATGGAAACAGGAAAAAATGGTGTTTTAAAAGAAAAACCAAGAAGTTCTTCCGATTCTATTCTAAACAAACAAACTGTTTTACAAATCACTTTTGAAGGTATTATAATTGCAATTTGTACAATGTGTGCTTATTTATTTGGACTAAAACAAGATCCTCTTGTTGCATCTACTATGGCATTTGCTACAATTTGTCTAGCTCGTCTATTACATGGTTTCAATTGTCGTAGCAATCTTCCATTAACAAAGATTGGTTTTTATACAAATCGTTCAAGCATCTATGCATTCTTAATTGGATTTTCTTTACTGCATGTCATTTTATTCGTGCCATTTATGCACAGTTTATTTATGATTCAAACAATCTCGATAACTCAATTATTTGTTATTTATGCATTTGCATTGATTCCTACTATAATTATTCAGACTAAAAAATATTGGTCATCTGTTAAAATTAATAAATAAAATTTTATAAAATGCATCAACATATATTATAAATGATTGCATAATATATTTATGTTCTCTGTAACGAGATGTTATAAAAGTAGTTACAGGTATGACACAGTGGCACTCCTCTAGTGATATCAAATAGACAGACTCATTCCAATAAACAAATAGAGATATGGTTTTCTTACAAGAAAATCATATCTTTTTAATTACTGATTTTTTGTAGCATATTTTCTATGTTTTCTTTTGACTCATAAAGACAAGTTTTTATTTGTGACATGTCTAAATCAAATTGATAAGAACTGTACTCGAACATAATACTTGTAAAATTTAATAAACTATAAACACTCATAATAATATCATCAAGTTCTACATCTTCAGGATAATATGTTTTTAATTTTTCTTCACCATATTCTTGTTTTAATTCTACTTTTATCACTTTGACTTTTTCATTCATGACTATCCACTCCTTGCTAGCATTATCGATGAATAATCATGAAACATCTAGTCTTGTATATATAATTTTTTTGAGTTAAGATTACACACTTAACTTTTTTGACTCGTCATACAATACCCACCATAAAACTCCATAGCCGATAGTATAAAATCAGTTATTCCTTTATCGTTAGATATATTGATATATTGTATAAGTTTTTCTTTTTGCTCCTTTGATACCAAAAATGTTATTTTTTCTCTAGTTTCTGCCATAATCTCCTCCTATTAATGTTATTTACACCCTCTTTTATTTCTAAATTAGTCCCATTTTATCAAGATAAATTCAATTGTTATTAAAGATCCTACACCCACTTTTACACCTAGCCTTTAACCTGCACAGTCAAATTCATGATTTGAATAATTAATATATCCTCATAACGTTAAAAAAGAAATCTTCATTTTAAGATTTCTTTCATATTTCGCCACACGTTCTCTTATAATTCATAATGGCATTATTCCTTTATTTTTCCTTACAAATCGCACACGGTTGAATTTTGGAGCGAACACGCCCTCATTAATAAACAATATGTATCTTCACTTTGCAATTTCCATAACTATGATGAAACTCATCATTGTACTTTGATAAGTCAATATTTAACATTCCAATATAAACAGTTACCCGATGTGTTTTGCATCGTTAGCCGAAGCAATTGCAATACATTTAAAGAGTTCAAAGACACTCATTGTTTCATTTTCTTCAAGATAGACTTGACTTCCTCCCATACTTGAAGCATAAGCTGAACACGTTAAAATATCATCCCATTTCAAACGCTTTTCTTGAATGGCTTCAAACAATAAAATCATCGTCATAATCTTTGTTGTCGATGCCGGATAAAGCTTTTTTGTCGCATTTTTTTGATATAAAATTTGTTGGCTATTTGCATCAATCAAAATTGCACTTTCTGCCCCACTTGCAAGATTCGTTGCATGAACAACATTGATTTGACAAAAAAGCATCATGATCCCCACGAACAAACATAATCCTTTTTTTAACATGTAAAACCACCTCATGACATTGTATGTTTTTTTGTCAATTTCTTGATAAAAACGAAAAAAAAGAGAAAATTACTTTTCCCTTGATTTTAATATGTACTGTTCAAAAAGAGGCCAATGATCCAAAACCGCTTGTCCAATTTGTGGATCATACATTTTTCCTAAATTCTTTTCTATTTCATGATAACAAAAATCAAATGATTGTATATCACGATAATTTCTTTTTGATGACATCGCATCAATTGAATCACATAAAGCAATAATACGTGATCCTAAAGGAATTTCTTTTCCTTTAAGTCCATAACTATATCCTTTATCATCAAAACGTTCATGATGGTGTAAAACAATTTTACTAAAAGGTGCTAATAAATGAGATTTATCAAGAATGTTTGCACCAATTTGAGGATGTGTCTTCATCATTTCCCATTCTCGCCCATCTAATTTTCCTTCTTTATTTAAAACCGCGTCATCTATTCCTATTTTCCCAATATCATGCAAATGGGCAGCAATATGAATCATCCGTGTTTCACTTCTATTTAAACCGAGTAATCCACAAAGAATTTCTGCCATATCACTTACTCTTTTTGAATGTCCTGCCGTATAAGGAATTTTAGCATCTAATGCCGCCATGATACATTCAATAATTTCATGATACTCTAACAATGTACTTTTTTTACATTGATATTTTCTTGTATGTCTGCTCATTTCTATCCTCATGTTATCAAACGCTAACAATCATAACAAAGAAAAGATGATTTTTCATCATCTTTTCTTCCAATAATTTTCAATTGTTTTAATAGATTCATTAGAAACTTCTTGAGGGTTTAATTGAGGATAAGATAAGTAATAGCCTTGTAAATAATCCACCCCTAACTCTAAGACTTTAAGAAGTTCTTCTTTCGTTTCAATACCCTCTGCAATAATGTAACCCTCTCTTTGATGTGCATACTCAACAATATTTGAAACAAGTTGTTGCTTATCAAAATCTTTATCAATATTTCTTACAATAGTAAGATCAATTTTTATGTATTTTGGACTTAAATTTAATAAATTAATTTCTGTATTATAACCACTACCATAATCATCCAACGCAAACATTCCTGAAAAACCTTTGGTTTCTCTTTTACGAATCAAAGCTTCTTCTGACATATTTTCTTCTTCTGTTACTTCTACGACGATTTGTGATTGAATATGACTAAAATAGCGATGGAAGCGTTCACGATCTTCATCATTTAAAGACACCGATGCAATAGAATTAATAAATAATAAAGCATCTTCTTTAACTAATTTATTCTTTCTTAATTGATCAAAAGTTTCTGTTGATTTAAAAATACAAATTCTTTCTACATCTTCAAGTTTATTTTCCTCACGTGCAATTCTTAAAATCATTTCAGGATTTTTCAAAGTAGCAAGTTGACTACGCATTAAAGCTTCATAAGCAATAATTTCTCCATTTTTTGCGGAAAGAATCGGTTGGAAATGATATGTTAATTGTTCCTTTTCAATTAATTGATAGAACTCTAAATGCATTTGTCGATCATGTTTTTCATCTTCATAAAGGGCCTTATCAAATTCTGCAAGGTTTCCCTTTGTAGATTTCTTAACTTGGTACATTGCAAAATCCGCATATTTTTTCAAAAAGTCAAAATAAATACTATCTTGAGGATACCAAGAGATCCCAATAGAGGCACTTAAATTCATTTTATTACCATTAGGCAATAAAACTGTTCTATGTTGCATAATTGATGTCATTGAAATAAGTCTTTGTCGTATTTCTTCTTGGTTGTCAAAACCATATAAGAATAAATAGAACTCATCTCCTGAAACACGCGCACAAATTGTTTTTTCAGGAACATTTTCTTGGAAACATTTTCCACATTGGCGAATATAGTTATCGCCCCAATCATGTCCAAAGGCATCATTGATTTTTTTCAAGTTATCTAAATCAATCATCACCAAAGCAGCATTTTTTAGTTGTTCAGAGTGTTCAAATAGATAATCCATGTGTCTTTGGAAAGAAAAACGATTATACAATCCTGTTAAAACATCATAATCACGTTCATGTTCAATACGTTGTCTTTCTAAATAACTTGTCGTAATATCTTCGGCAATACCAATTTCACGATCTGCTTCTTTTCTCATTTTCAAACGTACATAACGTAAGCCTACATATTTTTTTATACAGTAAATGCGTTCGTTTTCATTTTCAATTTCAACTTGATAATCCCTTTCTACTTCTTTAAATAATTCTTCAAATTGTTCATAAGTTAAAGGAAGAGTGACCTTATCAATACCAAGCAACAAGAAGAAATTGTCTGTGACATAAACATTTTTACTTCCCTTTTTAATTTCATAACCACCAATATCAATACTTGCCATATTCATAATGTTTAAGAATTTTGTCGACGTTTCCAAAACTTCCTGACTTAAATCAATAATTGCGGATGAAAACTGATCAATTTCTTGAATACCTGTCGCGTGTAATTCTGGTATTTCTTTTACGAGTCTTGAATTATCCACTTCTTTAGAAAGACGACTGATTGATCCAGATATTTTTCTAGACACATAAAAGATTCCAATTAATGAAACAATTCCTCCTAATATAATCATTGAAATTTGTAGGTAAAAAAAATGATTAGCGAATGAATAAAGTTGATTTCGTTCAACAAGTGACATCAATTGCCATTGTTGTTTGGAGAAAGGACCATTACTATTATAAATATCTAAATTTTGAATTGCTGCATAGTATTCTTTCCCATTTAAAAATACAAAATTATTTTTATCATAATCTTCTGTTAAATAGAATTTTTTTAATTGCTTACGCTTTAATGATGCCGAGGAAACAACTAAAGAATTGTGTTGAGCATTCGTTTCTACAGAAAGGACATAGCTTCCTTGATTATCATTTTTAAGTTCATCGATCGGCATTAAATTTTCTAAATAAGAAGTAAGAAGTTCAACACCCACCACTCCATAAACAGTTCCATCTGGTAAAATAAGTGGCATCGAATAAGAGATTGCAGAATTCTCATTATTTTTTAAATGATAGCTTTTTTCATTCCAATAACCATATTCCTTTGCTTCCATCTTTATTTTATCATGAAACGCTTTTTCAAAAGGTTTATAGAGTAAAGTGTTTTCTTCTGTTGAAAGATCAAAGGTCGATTCCCAATGCGTATCCGTTGAAATATTAAGAGAACGAACAACTTCCACAGGTGCTTTTTCTAAAAGTAAATCTCCATACTCTTTTACAGAAACCGTACTAGGATCATCATTTCGAATATAAATTCCTGGTTTATTATCTTTATTTTCTCTTAAATCATGTGTATTTAAGATAACAAAAATTCCTGTTGTTTCTTTACTATAAAGCGTTGAAATCAGTTCCTTAGAAATCTCATTTAAAAGCGGTGCACTTGCTTTACTTGAAGAATCCAATGTTTGTAAAGAAATGACATCTTGATCAATAAGTTGTTGGGTACGTTCATTGATTGTTTGTGAAATCGTTGATAAATTAGACCACTTTTGAATCATTTCATTTTGTAGATAACTTTTTCTATTTTCTGTTTGTTGTATCAAAATATCTCTAGCATTTTTATTAAGCTGGCCATTAATCCCCAAAAACCAATAACTCCCTGTCATTAAGACAATTTCAACAAGAAGCACTATTAAAAGTGGCCTTAAAATCGTCCGATATACCGTTTTAGAATTTTCCATCTTATTCATAACGATAATCTCCTATTAATCTTCATATGTTTGTAATTGCATTTTTGTTTCTTGATACCAGTGTTCAAAGTATTCATCACTAGTAAATGAGGCTGTTGCTTGATCAAGATCTTGCCCATTTTTTAAATTAGTTTCAACAACTTGACGGTCTTCAGTTGCTTTATCTGACATCATTGATTGTAAGTAATATCTTGCTTTTGTTCCTTGTTTAAAGGCTTTTGGAGAATACATTGTATTTTCTTTAACTGTGTCAATTGAAACTTCTACAACTTTTTGAGTATCCTTATTGTCATTATTATCAACAAGTGGTTCTACTTTATTGGCTTCTTTTTTAACAGGAAGATATCCTGTTTCTTTAGAAAATTGCACGTTTTGTTTATCATCTGTTAACCATTTTAAAAATTCTACAGCAGCTTGTTGTCTTGTTTTTGTTGTTTTCATTACAGCCATTCCTGCACCTTGTTGAATCGCATAATTTTTACTATCTTTAAATTGAGGACATGGTAAGGTTTCCATTTTAATTGAATATGTTTCATCATTACTATTTGTTACAGTTTTAGGAAAATAAGTTGCTGAAGAACTCGATCCAACATAACCAATAATATTTCCTGTTTTAATGTCATCTGTTCTAAAGACACCAGAAGCAGTAAAATAACCTTTAATATAAGGAATATAATAATTATCCCATAATTTACGTGCCACTTTTTCATTATAATCAAGTTTCATTTTTCCATCTTTAACTTTAAAGATTTCATGTCCTAATTGCATAGAACCCGCCAAAATATAGTTTGCCATCGCATCACGACCAAAGAACGCTTTTCCATCATTTGGTTTTGATGTTAAACTATCCGTCCATTCATAATATTTTTGTGAAACTTCTACAAGTCCTTCAATTGTTGATAAATCTTTAGAACTTACATTGGTTGCTTTTGCAAAAATATCAAAATCTATTTTATTGATTGTTAAAATTTCTGTTGATTTTGCAACAGGAAAAACTTTCAATTTTCCATTATTTAAAATATCCCCATCTTGAACATATCCCTCAATATATTCATCAAGTTCATCATCACTAAAATATTTATTTAAATCAACAATACCATGCATTTGATCAATTGTATAAGCAATGTCATTATAGGCTGAAAACATATCTGGAATCTCACTTGCTCCTACTTTCTTTTCAATAGAATCTTTAAGATTTTTTTCCAAATCATTTACCGTTCCACAAGAAACACTTTCAACATATATCCCATTTTCTTTCCCTTGTGTACGATTAAATTTCTTAACTAACGTATTAAACGAACTTAATTGATCTCCGTTATAATAGGTCCATACTGTAATATCAACAGGATTTGATGAAGAATAAAGTTCTTCTTTTTGACTCCCACATCCTGATAATAAAACCCCTAAAATAATAAAACTACTCATAATTCCCTTTTTCATATTTTCCACCTTCTTGGCACCTATTATCTCATAAAATCTCCTTTTTATCGAGAATTTTCTATGAAATTAATACATATTTACTTTTTACAATGAATTAAAAAAGAAATCATTTACTGTGATTTCTCTTTTCATATAATAATTTAAAATCCACCTAAAGAAAAAGAAGTATCTTTTTACAGACACTTCCTAAATCATTTATTTTTAATTTAAGCAATTCCAAAGATTGCCCATACGTATTGTCCAAAGAAACATACGAGTGCACTAATAATAATGAATAAAGCAGCGTATGGTAATACTTTTTTAAGTAATTCTCCATCTCTACCCGCTTCATCAACAGCGACTAATCCAATAGCAATACTTTGTGGTGCCATCATTTTACCAGTAGCAACACCTAAGCTATTTGCGGCAACAAGCCAATATTTATTAGCACCAATACTTGCAGCAGTTGACATTTGAACTGATCCAAATAAAGCACTTGAACTTGTACCTGATCCTGTAACGAATGTACCTAATGCTCCTAACATTGGGGCAAAGAATGGATAAACAGGTCCAAATACTGAAAATAAAGCGGCAACGGCAGCAATCATTCCTGAATATTGCATAACACGAGCTGTTGCTAAAATAAATAACATTGTTAAAATTGTAAACATCATTTGTTTTAATGTTGCAATAAAGACAGCAACCATTTCTGATACTTTTGCTTTTTGGATAAATCCACCAACAATTGCACATAAAATAATTAAGACACCTGGTGTATTGATCCATGTAAATGTTGTCATACTTGCGTTTTTGAATGTAGAAATTTTTACACTTGTCGCAAATGATGATAACGCATCATGAATTGGTGGTACTAAATTACTTGTAAGTAATAAAACAACAAAGATTAAAACAAACGGTGATAATGCTTGTAAAGTTTTTCCTACTTTTAAAGGACTTCCTTTTTTTACTTCTAAACGATATTCATCAGGAATAGCGTCTGGATTTGTAAATTTCATACTAGCTAAAATTGTACATACTAATGAGATAACTGAAGCTGCAACCCCCGCAAGTTCAGCACCAACAAAATATGAAACAACCATTTCTGGAATTAAGAAAGATAATCCTGAAACTAAAACAACTGGTACAATGCCTTTAAAGGCAGAAGATTTTCCTTTTGTACTTTTTCCTAAAATATAAACCATTACAAATGGTGTTAAAATAATTAAAACACTTAATGCACAAGAAGTCGCAAAAGCAATTAAGTTATTTTCTAAACCTAAGTTTGTTGCAAGTGTTACTGTAGGAATAGCAATTGACCCATATGGTGTTGGTGTTGCATTGGCAACCAAACAAACAAGACATGCTAGAATTGGATCAAAATCTAAAACCCATAACATACTTGCTGGAATTGCAACAGCTGTACCAAATCCAGCCATAGCTTCCATGAAACCACCAAATGACCATCCAATTAATAAAACTAAAACACGTTTATCAGCGGATACACTTGTAAGTAATTTTTTAATCATATCGATTGATCCTGTACGTAAAGATAAGTTATACGTAAAGACTGCTGCAATAATTACAATAACGATTGGCCACATTGCAAATGCAAAACCTTCTAAAATAGAAGTTAATGTATCTGACATAGAGAATCCAAAATATGTTAATGCTTCAACAGCAGCAATAATTAAGGCACCTAAAGCAGCCTTATATCCTGGCCATTTTAAACCACATAAAGCGATTACTAACCAGATAATAGGTAATAAACCTAAGATAAAATTAATAATTAGCATTATTTTTCCCCCTCTTGACAAGCTTATTATAGTGATATTTTATAAAATTTCCATTACTTTTGTAATTTTTCTCAATTTCTTCTTTATTCTCATATTTTTTGTGCTAAAATGGTCTTGCAAAATGGAGGAGATTTAAAATGAAAGAAATTAGTTATGTAGTTAATAACACATTAGGTATTCATGCAAGACCTGCTGCATTGCTTGCTCAATGTTGCGTGAATTTCAAAAGCCAAGTAAGAATTTACTTAGACGAAAAAGTTGCTGATGGAGATAACGTTCTTCAAATCTTAGCATTAGGTGCTAAAAAAGGTGATACTTTAAGACTTGATATCGATGGTGATGACGAAGAAGTTGCAGCAAAAGCAATTGAAGAATTATTACATGGTGCTTTTGAAGAAAAGAAACCTGTAGATGTTTTAAAAATCGCATTCTTTGGAACTAAAGATTATGATAGAACTTTCTTTAGTGAATTAGTAAAAGATAAAGGTCAAGGAACTTACAATTCAGATATCAAATATTTTGATTCTCAATTAGGACCTGAAACTGCTGGTTTAGCTCAAGGTTATGATGCTGTATGTATCTTCGTTAACGATAACGCTTCAAGACCAGTTGTTGAAAAATTACATGAATGTGGTGTTAAATTAATCTTATTACGTTGTGCTGGATTCAACAATGTTGATTTACAAGCTGCAAAAGAATGTGGAATTACAGTTTTACGTGTTCCTGCTTATTCACCATATGCAGTTGCTGAACATGCAATGGCAATTCTACAAGAAGCAAACCGTCGTTTACACAAAGCTTATACAAAAGTTAAAGATAACAACTTTGCTTTAAGTGGTTTATTAGGTTTAGACCTACATAATAAAGTTGCTGGTATCATGGGTACTGGTAAAATCGGTCAATGTATGGCTAGAATTTGTAAAGGTTATGGTATGACAGTTTTAGGATGGGATGCTTATCCTAATCAAGCATTAGTTGATGAAGGTTTATTAACTTATGTAAGTAAAGAAGAATTATTAAAGAGAGCTGATTTAATTTCTTTACACTGTCCATTAATTATGGGAGATAATGGAACTTATCATTTAATTAATGATGAAACAATCGCTTTAATGAAAGATACAGTTATGTTAGTTAATACAAGTAGAGGACCTATCATTGATCCTGAAGCATTAATCAGAGCATTAAAACAAGGTAAATTCCATGCTGTTGCTTTAGACGTATATGAAGGTGAAGATAATAACGTTTATACAGATAAAAGTGATGTTGCTATCACAAACGATATCACAGCTCGTTTACAAATGTTCCCTCAACTTGTTTTAACAAGTCACCAAGCATTCTTTACTCGTGAAGCTTTACAAGCAATCGCTGTTGTTACAATGGAAAATGCACGTAACTTCAATGAAGGTAATGAATTAGGAAGCGCTGAATGTAAAGCATAATAATAATGGAGCCAAGTGTGGCTCCTTTTTTATTACTTAAAATTACGATATTATTTTTAATAATTCTTGGGTTAATTCTGAATCTAAAGCAGTAAATAGCTTTTTACCTTGGTTGTTTGTGAATACATAACATATATCGTTTTTTTCTTGATATTGTAAGGTACTTTTGTATTTAGGAAGTTCAAATTTAACTCCATTTTTAATCTTATCTAAAACATATTCTTTTTCTCCAAAAGTACTATCAATCACCACTTTATTGTTTTCAATATCAATCACTTTAATTGTCGTAAGATGAACATCAAACATACATAATCCCTCCTTTTTTATAAATTATAATACTTACTTGTGTAAATCTTGTGTTTTCAATTTTAAGTACATAATATTTACACATAATAATGTTATAATATAATAAAGATAAGAGGTGATCTATATGAAGCTTATTTATTTAGTAGTTTTTATTATTATCATCATTATTGGAATTTATCTTTATTTATTCATCCAAGATAGAAAAAATAAAGGTAAAGAAAACAAAGAAACTTACTTAAAAACAAAAGAACTTCATGATTTATCCAGAGATGTTCATAGTGACAACTATGAAATTTCAAGAGCACAAGCACATATGACTTTCCGCAGTCCCGGAGGCATGTAAGCTTACACTCTAACCCTATCATATTGAAAAGGATGCACCAAACATCCTTTTCATTTAAATAAAAAAAGAGTCTTACGCCTAAGCGTAAAACTCACTTCTTCACTATTTAGGTAAGAACACTAAGAAGATTACAAAACAGATATCTAAGATCCATACGATTGGCTTAATTTCTTTAATTTTACCAACACCAATCATAGAAACGGTATATGTAATAAATCCAATAGCAATACCATTTGAAATAGAATAAGCTAAGATCATAAAAATAACTGTCATGAATCCACTTGCTGCATAAACAAGATTATCCCATTCAATACCTTTTAATTGTTGTGCCATTAAAATACCAACAATAATTAATGCAGGCGCTGTCACTGCACTTGTAACACATGAAAGTAATGGTGAAAAGAAAACAGATAATAAGAAGCATACCCCAGTAGTAACCGCAGTTAAACCAGTTCTTCCCCCTACTTCAACACCTGAAGTTGATTCAACGAATGATGTAACAGTTGAAGTTCCAGCAATAGAACCAATAACTGTACCGATTGAATCAGCTAATAAAGCACGATCTACGTTTTCTAGATTTCCAGTTTCATCAACTAAGTTTGCTCTGTTACATACAGCAACTAAAGTCCCTGCAGTATCAAAGAAATCAACAAATAATAATGAAAAGATGGCTACATAACATTGTGGATGTGAAGTTAATTCTCCAAGTCCTGAAGCAAATGCTCCTACTAATGAAAAATCAAAGTCAAATGAAATAACTCCAGTAGGAATTTCTGGCATTCCTTCAACACCACAAACTCCAGCAAAAATTCCCACAACAGCTGTAACAACTAAACCATAGAAAACAGCTCCAGAAACATTTTTAGTTAAAAGTAATAAAGTAATTAAAATACCAACTACTGCTAAAATAACTGTTGGTTCTTGTAAGTTACCAAGACCGACAAATGTTGATTCATTTGCGACAATAATACCTGCATTTTTTAGACCAATGAAGGCAATAAAGAAACCAATACCTGCCCCAATTGCTAATTTAAGTTGTGCAGGAATAGCATTAATAATCATTGTTCTAATTCCTGTAATAGAAATAACTAAGAAAATAATACCTGAGACAAAAACACAGGCTAAGGCTCCTTTATAAGATAAGCCCATACCAAAACAAATTGTATAAGTAAATAAAGCATTCACACCCATACCAGCAGATAAAGCCACTGGATAGTTTGCAACAAGTCCCATAATAATGGTAGCTACAGCAGAAGCAATAGCAGTTGCAAGGAATACCCCTTGAACAGACATTCCCGTTTCACCAAGCATTGCTGGATTGACTGCTAAAATATAAGCCATTGCTAAGAATGTTGTCACACCTGCTAAAATTTCAGTTTTTACTGTAGTGCCTTTTTCACTTAACTTAAAAAACTTGTCTAACATAAATTTCCCCCTTCTTCAAACGTTATTATCGTACATTATTTTTAGACAATTGACAAGCAAACAAAAAAAGCACTTACATAAAAAGTGCTAATAACAAGGGCATAAATACCGCTGGTAAAAGATTGCCTACTTTAATTTTTGTATGAAAACATAAATTTGTCCCTACCGCAAATATTAAAACCGAACCCACAAAAGAAATATTAGAAATCATCGTCGTCGTAAAATAAGGTGCTAGAAAAGAAGCACAAACTGTCAGTAATCCTTGATAAACAAAGATAGGAATTGCGGAAAAAATAGTTCCCACACCTAATGTTGAAGCAAAGACCATAACAATAACAAAGTCCATGACCGCTTTTGAAATCAAGATACTTGGATCATGTAGTAAACCATCTTGAAAAGAACCAACAATAGCCATGGCTCCTACACATATAACAAGTGAAGTTGAAACGAAACCTTCAATAAATTTAGAATCATTGCTTTTTACTTTACTTTTTAAATAAAAACCGAACTGTTCAATTCTTTTTTCAATATTAATAAATTCTCCTATTAAAGCTCCAAAACATAAAGATAAAACAAGAATTAAAGAACCCGTTGACTCTATTATTGATTTAGAAATCTTTAACATTCCTGTCATTGCCCCTGAAATACCGACAAACAAAACTGCTAAACCAATTCCTTGCATAATCGTTTCTTGATACCTATTTTTTAAACCATTTTTTAACAACAAACCAATAATACCACCTACAACAACAGCTATAGTATTAACAATTGTTCCTAATCCAAACATTCAAACAATCCTAACCTTTCCATTTCATAATACACACCATCATTTTCAACACTTTCACAAATGTTATCAGCACTTGCTTTTAACTCTTGGCATGCATTTTTCATTGCTACACCATAATTGCAAACTTGTAACATTTCATAATCATTCATACTGTCACCAAAAGCAATCGTATCTTCCATTTTCATATGAAGTGTTTCAACGACCTTTTTAATAGCAAGACCCTTATCCATTCCTTTTTTGATGATTTCACCATTGATAGAATGTTGGCTAAACATTTCATGAACAATAAAATGGTAATTTGGTAAGAGTATTTTTGTTTTTTCAATATCTTCTCTATTAAAAGCAATGAAACAAAGTTTATGAATTCCTTGATCTTGATATTTGCTTATATCAATCATATGATATTCTTTCCTTTGTTGTTCTTTTAATCTTTCAAACTCTGAATTAGTACCCTCATCACCTAACAAGGCATGAGCAAAATAATGACGTAATTCATCACTAGCAAAAGTCATATAAGTTGATTCTAAATTATAAAGCATATGATTTTGCTCAAAAACTTTTCTTGCTTGTTCAACTTCTTCTTTATCTAAATAAGTTGTTTCAATCATTTCCCCTTTAATTTCAAGATAACCACCCGCTGAACAAATACAGCCATCAAAATCATCAGACATTATATTTTCTATACCTACGCGATTTCTACCGGTACATAAAAAAATCAAATGTCCATTCTCTCTTGCTTTTTTAATTCCTTTTTTTACAAGAGCTGATAAAGGATAATTTGGTGTAACTAATGTTCCATCTATATCTAAAAATACTATTTTTTTCATGCTTCTACCCCTTTTTCAATGCTTTTATTCTAATTGTTTTTCTTTCTTTTAGCAACAAAAAAAGAGAGCAATGCTCTCTAACGTATAATGATATAGGCTAAGTAAGCGACATAAAGAAGAAGCATAATAATTCCTTCTTTACGATCAATTTTATGTTTCGTAAATCCAAAATATAAAACTATTAAAGAAAAAATTGTTAAAATAAGAATATCAATAATATTTTCAAAGATAAAAGTAATTGGACTAATTGTTGCTGCAATACCTAAAACAAATAAAATATTAAAAACATTTGAACCAATAACATTTCCAAGAGCCATATCTACTTCACCTTTTTTAGCAGCTACCATTGAAGTAACAAGTTCTGGTAAAGAAGTTCCAAGAGCAACAATGGTAAGACCGACTAAGTTTTGTGACATTCCTAAAGATAAAGCAATATTGGAAGCACTATCTACTACAAAATCTCCACCAAATTTAATAGCGATTGCTCCACCAACAATATAAACCAAGCTTAATCCCATCGAAATAACTTTAATTTCTTCTTCCTCTTGATATGTATTCATGGCTTTTTTAGCCGAAACAATCATGTAAACAATATATCCTACAAATAAAATCAAAAGAACAATTCCATCAATATGTCCTAAGATCATCCCAAAATAACCTAAGATCATTAATAAAATAGCACATAAAACAGAAAATGGAAATTCTCTTTTAAGCGTATTTACTTGCACTGCAATCGGTACAAATAAAGCAGATATACCACAAACAACCATTAAATTAAAAATATTAGAACCTACGGCATTCGCTACCGCTAAAGCATTATTCCCATCCATCGAAGCTGTAATACTGACAGCACATTCAGGTAAACTTGTTCCCATAGCCACAATTGTTAAACCGATAATTAATGAAGGAATATGAGATCTTGTGGCAATAGAAGAACTTCCTTCTACAAAGAAATCTGCTCCTTTCATTAATAAAATAAAACCAATAATAAGAACTAATAATGATACAAATACATTTGTCATAACTTTCTCTCCTTTAAAATATTCCTAGATGTTCTAATAAAATTTTTAAACCAATCACAATTAAAATAATCCCACCAGCAATTTCTGCTTTATGTTCATATTTTGACCCAAAAATCTTACCAATATAAACACCAATAAAAGAAATAATAAAAGTTGTACAACCAATAATACTCATACATTCCACAATTGGATAATTTAAAAAAGCAAACGTAATTCCTACAGCTAAAGCATCAATCGATGTTGCAATCGCAAGTAAAAATAATTCCTTTAAATCTAATTTAAATTCTCCTGTTTCTTCATCATCTTCTGCTTTAATTCCATCAATAAGCATCTTACCACCAATAATACCTAATAAAATAAAAGCAATCCAATGATCAATACTCGTAATATAACTTTCAAAACCTTTTCCTAAAAACCATCCAATAAAAGGCATTAAAGCTTGAAAGCCTCCAAAAAATAATGCAATAATAAAAACATCTCTCTTTTTTACCTTTTTCATTGATAAACCTTTACAAATCGATACTGCAAAAGCATCCATTGAAAGACCTACCCCAATCAAAAAGATTTCAATAAATAAACTCATACCAAATTCCTTTCTTCCTAAAATAAAAGAGGCCCATGCATAAAAAAACTTATGCATGAGTCTCGTTCTTTAAGATTTGCCAGGCTTACGCCATGATGTTGACAAACCGCGTCTTAAGACGTGTACTACTCCCTCATTCAACATCTTGATAGTATCAAAGTCTTTAAGTAAAAGCAAGTTATTTTTTGACTTTTACACTTACAAATTTACAAATAAAGATAATAACGGCCCCCAAAGCTGTCATTAAATAAACAAAAGTGAATAACGCATTTAAACCTATAGTATCTTGTAAAATACCACCTAGAACATTTCCTAAAGTTGACCCAATTCCTGATGTCATAATACCAATCATTGTTTGTCCTGACATTTGATCTTGGGTATCTAGATTATAAGTCACATAGTAAGTAATAACCCCTGTAAATAATCCATAAGAAAGTCCTTGGAACATCATTCCAATAATTAAAACAACAAGATTTGGTGCTAACCCAATAGTATAGTTACGACAAATATAGAAAATAGAAGCCACTAAAATAAGGGTCACACTATTAAATTTCTTCATAAGTTTTGGTACAGTCATCATGACTGGTAATTCACTAAAGGCCATAGCAAACATAGCTACCCCATAAAGTGACGTATTTCCACCTAAGCTTTTAACAATATTAATTAAATAAGTACCGATCGCTGTTGCTCCAGAAAACATAAAGCAAAAACCTAAAAGTAAGAAAAAGAAGATTTTATATTTTTTAATAACAGTAACAACAGAGCCTTCTTCTTGAACTCCTTCTGTTTTTGTTTTTGTAATCTTTGATTCAGGTAAATGATATAAAATAAATAATGTCACTAAAGCAAAGACACAGTAGGCAATTGATAAAATATTAGCTCCTAAAAATGAAACGACTTGTCCAAAAATCAAAGCACTTGTCGCCCACGAAGCTGAACCAATTCCACGCGCAAGTCCAAAGTTAACATATGTTCCTTCATTGATATAATTCATTGCTATCATCGTAAGCATAGGTACTGTTGACATATTTAATGCATACATGATGACATAGAAAATCATAACTAAAAAGGCTGGTATTGGTAAAAAAGCCATCGCAATATATAACAAAACTGTTGTTAACATTAAAAATGTCATTAATTTTTTGATTGTCATGCCTTTAATTTTAGAAATTAAAGATGACATAAATGGTGATAGGAAAATTGTAGCAACACAAGAACCACCTGTTACAATTCCAATTTCCGTATTTGATAAACCTTTTGATTGTAAGAAAACGGCAATGAAACCATTAATACAACATCCAGTAAACCAATAAAATAAATGTAAAAAATTATATTTTGCTTTTAGTGACATATTTCTTCCTCCCTAATCGTAAAATACATTCTAACATATTTTTTTTAAGATGATGCTATTTTCATAATTTGAAAAAGAAAAGAAAGGGTTTTCCCTTTCTAAAGTTTTAAAGCAAGTTGAGTAGATTCAAAGATAGCCTTTTTAGCATCGCCCGCTTTACTTGCATCGCCAATTAAATGAACATGTTCCCCTTTTATTTCTTGATAAAGATCTTGATTTGCTTTAGAACCAAAAACTAAAACAATCGTATCAAAATGAGAAAGTATTTCTAATTGATTATGTTTTTCATAAACAATACCATCTTAATTAATTTTGACAACTTTATTTTCTAAAGTAAATTCTACATGAAGTTGTTTTAAATAATCTAATAAATTAAATCTTGGTCTTTTAGGAGCAAGTAGTGCTTTGTATCATCAAAACCACTCTAAAACACTTGCTTTATTTTTAGAGTATTTAAAAAGCATAGATTAGATTTTCTAACCTATGCTTTTAATTAGTCATTACCAATAACTCTTAAATCTTTTGGATAACTATTTAAGACCTTACATCCATCTTTTGTAACAAGTATAAGATCTTCGATTCGAACTCCAAATTCACCTTGTAAATAAACACCTGGTTCAATAGAGAAAGTCATTCCTTCTTGAACTTCTAAATCAAAGTTTTGTGAAACATCACACCATTCATGAACGTCACGTCCAATGAAATGTCCTAAACGGTGGTTAAATTCAACCGTATAACCACCTTCAGCAATGATATCTCTAGCACATTTATCAATATCACAAAGTCTAACACCTGGTTTAATCATTGCTTCAGCTGCTTTTTGCGCTTTTAAAACAAGTTCATAAACTGTTTTTTGTTTTGGTGATACTTCTTTATAGAAAACAGTTCTTGTCATATCACTACAATACCCTTTATATAAACCACCAATATCAATAACAATACTATCTCCCACTTTTAAACGGCTGTCATCTCCACTATGATGGTTGTCAGCACCATTTTTACCATAGGCAACAATTGGTTCAAAGGAATTTCCTACACACCCATGTTTTTGATAAATTCCTTCAAGTTGTTTAGAAACTTCTTCTTCTGTTAAGTCTCCCTTAGCACAAATATTAATGACTTCATCGACAACTAAATCGTTGATTTTTGAAGCTTCTATCATGAGTTGTTGTTCTTTTTCATCTTTGATCATCCTCACACGATCAACACATTCAGATCCTAATTCAAAATGACATTCATCTACTAAATTCATTAAAGGAATTAAGAATCTTGCTGGAAAGTTTTTATCGATTCCAATAGAACATGCTCCATCAAATTCATCTGCAAGTAATTGAAGATAATTATCTGTATCACTATACCATACTTGTTCAATATCAAGTTCATGATCTAAATAAAATAAATTGTTCATAAATAATTTATGATGTCCATCACTTGATAAAAGAAGTAAATACATTCTTTCACCTGGATTATTTTTATAATTGATTAAATAATCAATTGATGATGGATCATTAATAATTAAATGTGTTAATTGTCTTTTTTGCATTTCTTTAAGTACTTTTTCTAATCTCATCTCTTTATCCCCCTACTGTTAACTATTTTAATACGTTTATCTCAAAAATTAAAGAAATATAATCATATTTATTTTAATGCCTAAAAAGCATTAAAAACATAAATTATAAGTATTAGACATTATATAAAACTCTTTATAAAATAGAATCAGAAGGAAGTATCAAGTTTTATGGAAATGATAAAAAAATAAATATATAAAAAGGCACTACAATAATCTTCGAAAAAGATTTCAAAAAGCTAAGAAGCCAAAGGCAGTTGTTAAGATCAACAACAAAGAACAACGTATCATGAAAGATATAGATCATAAGCTAAGTCATGAAATCGTAAATACCCATCCTATTAGAAATGAACTGGTCAGCCATCAATACTGGCAGGCAACAAGAATCCCCTGTCTTTAGACATGTGGTGTCAAAACAAAAACCAAGGAAAATTAATTCCTTGGTTTTTTAAATACAATCGTTTGTCCTTTTGTTTCTTTATGAACTTCTAAATAATCATCAACATAAACAATATTTGATGATTGTTGAATAAATTCTTCATTGGTTGATAATACATCATAACCAAATTCATGACTGCGATAATGCATTGGTATAACAATACGTGGTTTTATACGTTCAATGTATTTTAAAGCTTCTTTGGTATCAATTGTATAATAGCCACCGATTGGAATCATCAAGACATCACAGTTTTTAAGCTTTGAAACATCATCCATCATACAACCTATATCTCCCATATGAACAATCTTCAGATCTTCAAATTCAACAATATGAACCGTATTTTTACCACGACGACTTCCTTGATGATGATCATGATAGGTTTCAATACATATCACTTTAAAATCTTTTGGTGCTACTTCTACACAATTTCTTGCATTATGATCATCATGTTCATGAGAACACAACACAAGATTTGCCTTCAATTTTAAAGAATTTAATCCTGGAACTGAATTTGCTTGATAAGGATCAAAAACAATTGTTCCATCTTTTCCTGTTATTTCAAAACATGAATGTCCATGCCAAATAATATTCATTTTCTTACTCCTTTGCACTTAAAATCATAGCTCCTAATAATATATATTCTAAAATATTTTCCACTTTAATAATCTTTGGATACACTTTTAAAGAATATTGACTCAATGATTTTTTTATTTCATCACTAACATCTTGACTATCTAATATCAAATCACTATAAACAACAATCGCTTCAGGTGCCACAATCGCAATAATACTCATGATATTTTTAGTCACCAACTCCAAAGTACCTTCTGGAGTATTAGCTAGCGTTAAATAAGCATCCGAAAGATTTAAAGGTAATAATGCTACTTCACCTGCTAAATGATCCATTCCTCTTACCAGTTGTCCATTTACAACAATCCCACTTCCAGCCATACGTCCAATTGGTTGAAATAAAAAAGCAAGTGATTTATATTCATTTTGTGAAGCATAATAACCAACAACCGCGGCATTAACATCATTAATTAAATAAATTTCTTTTTCATATCTTTTTTCTAAGCGTTCTTTTAATTGATGATTACCACCTTCTATAATCCCTGAATAAACATTTCCTTCAACCATAACACCCGGTAAAGCAATAGAAATCACATCAATCATTTCATTTTGTAAAACAACTGTATCCAAAGCATCCAATACATCTTGAAGTTTAATATTACTTTTAATAATATTACTATCTAAGACAATATCTTGATGCGAATTATATAAACGATAAGAAATATGACTATTTTCACCATTAGCATTAATAGATACCGCTAAAACATGTTTATTTGTCTTTATTTCCATCATTGAAGCTAATGGTTCAACATAACCATTATATTTATTTTCTTTATGTTTTAAAGACTCTTCTATAAAAGTAATCAATGCACCCACATTATAAGAAGCAAAAATTTGTGTTGGTATCTTTAAAACAAGTTTGTTTTTAAAGACTTTTTCAACTTGTAATTTAACATAAGATACCTGTGGTGCTAATAAAATAACATCATAGTTTTGAGCAACATTATATATTTTTTGATAAGAAGTAGCGGCTACTTCCATATTTAAATTTAATACTTTAATACCATTTTTTATTTTATCTGCAAAAAAGGCTGTTGTCATTCCACCACTACAACATAGTAAAAGTCGACAGATCGGTTGATCTATCATTTTTTTAATACATTGAGCCATTTCTTCAAATAAAGAAATGGCATGTTTAAGTGTCTTGAATTGAAAATGGAGATAAAAAGCCATTTCATCTGTTCTTTTATTCATTACACATAATTCAATGATACATTGTGGATTAAAGGTTACATAGCTATAACAATATTCATTTTCTATAATAATTGCATCTGGATCTGTTTCACTTTGATGAAGATGATAATAATCTCTTTTTTGATTATTGATCCATTCTCTAAATACAGATGTTTGTATTTCTCTTAAAAAATCATCCATTTCAATCCCACCTTTATTGCTATTTTAACACACTATCGCACATCAATGAAAGCTCTTACAAAATTAGAAAAAATAATTCTATATAAAAAACAGGAAAAACTCCTGTTTTATAAATGCATTTGTGTTGTAACTTTAACAATTTCTTTATAATAATCATCTTGTGATTTTGTAAGACGATCTATCGATAAATCTAAATGTCCATCTTTCATGTAATAAACTTTCTTTGAATAAGAAGCAACAAAGCTATCATGCGTCACCATAATAATCGTTGTATGTTTTTCTTCATTGATTTTAACAAGATATTCCATCAGTTCTCTGGCATTTAAACTATCTAGATTTCCTGTAGGTTCATCAGCGAAGATAATCTTTGGCTCGTTGATCAACGCTCTAGCAATCGCTGCTCTTTGTTGTTGTCCACCTGAACATTGGGATGGATATTTATCAATGATTTCTTCAATATTTAACATTTTTGTAAGTTCATTTAATTTTTCTAATTGTATTTTTTGATCTACTTTATTTAGTCTTAATGAAAATAAAATATTATTTTTGATTGTTAATGATTCAATAAGATTATAATTTTGAAAAATAAAACCAATTTCTTCTTTCCTTAAATTTGCTTTTTCTTTTTCTGATAAAAGAAGTAAATCTTTTTGATTAAGAAAAATTTGTCCATGAGTGGCTTCATCTATCGTTGACAAGATATTAACAAGTGTCGTCTTCCCTGAACCAGAGGCACCCATAATACAAATAAAATCACCTTTTTCTACTTCAAAATCTAATCCATTTAAAGCCACCTTAGGATGAATGCCATAAGGATTATAAACTTTCTTTAAATTTCTAATTTCCATGTAACTCATAATTTTGACCTCTTTTCTTTAAATAAACAATCAATTCAGCCATTCCATAAGGAACAACAAACTCAAGTAAAACAATACCAACAAGTCCTAAATCAATCGATGCACGAATTAAAAAAGTACAAGCAATACTTAAAATATAAATACCTGCAAAGATCCATAAAACAACATAAAATCCATTTCCTTCTTTATAAGATATTTTCTTAACATCTTGATTTGTAAGTCCCATCTTACATAAGTTTTTAAAATGTTCTTTCTTTTCTAAAGCATCGATATCAAAACGACTGACAACACTTAAACATAAAACAAAATTAATTAAGACAGCGCCAATGTGTAAAGCAATATGCAACATCTTCATATGAAGCGATGAGAAAATAAATGTTGGTATTAAAATGACGGCTAACATAATAAAGACAATGAGTAATTTACTTTGTTGCATAAATAAAGCTAAATCACCTAAAACAATCGTATCTTCTCCTTTTAGATTCAACGAATCAACCATTTCATTTAAAGTATGAGGAATGAAATAATAAAATAAACCATAAGCACTGATAGCTCCAATACAAGAAGCAATCGCAAATCCTGCATCTAATTCTTCTCCTACATACATCGCATAAAGTCCTAAGAAATAACCTAAAATATAGATATAATCAGGTATGACAAATACACGATGATCTTCTTTTTGTGTCGTAATGTATTTATCTTTAATAAGTGATGATAAAGAATTATTGTTGATATAGTTGATTTGCATAGCAATTAAAACAACTAAAATACAAATAACTAAAATCCCTATCATTGAAAATAATCTTGTACTAAAATAGAAAACACTTTGATGAATATGACAATAACGATAGACAACTGTTAAAAAAATCGGTGTTGTCACTAATGATAAGCAACAAGTGATTATTACTGAAACAACCATGAGCATAATCATTTGAACTAATTGATAAAGAATAACTTTTCCTTGATTAAATCCTGCCATTTTAAGCATTCCTATTTCTCTGGCATGAAGTTTCATATAATAGTTACATGAATAACAAATCAATGAAACACAAACCATTAAAATAAACAATCCCATCAACATAATGCAATAAGGTTCACTAAAATCAAGAATATCATCATATGTCACCTTTTTAGCGAGATATGGATTAATAATAAAATGTAAAAACAATAAACAAATACTAAGTGTTGTAACAATAGAAATAACTAAGCCATACGCTTTTTTTCTTTCTGTCCACAACATTTCTAATGCAAACTTCAACATAACTTTCACCTACTATTCTAATGCTTTTTTAATATCACTTGCTTTGTAATAAACATGATCAATTTTTTTGTTTTCTACATGAATAAGCATTGGTACTTGTTTTATTGTAATATCTTTATAATCTGTCACATTTTTATAATCAAAATCTTTTCCTGTTTTTAATGTAGTATCTTCAATATTGAAAAAATAAAGATTTGAATACCCACTTAAAGTTTTTTTGACATCATCATTTACTTCTTCACATTGTTTATTTCCTGTTTCATAGAAATAAACATAATATGAATCATAATCTTTACTATTCAATATATTGCTTTCTTCAACATGTTGATATCTAAATCCAACATCTTTTGGATTTTTAAATGGATCTTCTGGTTTCTTCAACATATTTACTGCCACCACAATCACAATTCCAATAATACAAATTCCTAACATTTTTAATGTCTTTTTACTCTTTTCCATAAGTCTTTCCTCCCTTGACACCTTCAACATAGACTATAGAGTCACTTTATACTCAAGTATTTTTTGAAAATTTCTTAAATTTTCCTCTCTACACTTATTATTTTATGTATTTTTTCTCCTTTTTATATTTTTCTGGCATGGAAGTGAGTTTTATGGCACGAAAATAAAAAGCAGGCTATTTTAACCTACTTCATTGATTGAATACTTTTAAAAACACATAACTCATTATCTTGTGTCACTTTATATTGAGCATCTAAATGTTGTGCCAATTGTTTAATAGAATTATCAAATGTTAGTTTCATATTTTTTGAAATCAGAACTTCGATAATATTAAATCCTTGTTTTTCATAAATATTAATTGTTATTTGTATAGCTTCTTTTTTAAATAAATTAATTACTTTAATTAAGTACTCTACATACTCTCTGTCCAAATAATAATCTGAATGTGAAATATTAATTGATGTATGAACATCTATTCCATTATTACTTAAATCATTGATTTTTTGATTCATGAAATAATCAAAATAAGGATTATCTGTATTAATAATAGCTTTAAACTTTCCAAAATTACGAATGTACTGATCTATTAGTTCAATATTGTCATCATACTTCTTATTTTGTTCATTTAGTTTTACCTGCATTAAGATATATCTTAAATTATGTTCTAATTGATAGATATCTTCAGACATTTTAGAAAGTACTTTTTCATTTTCTTTCTTGTATCTTATTTCTTCATTTTTTAAACGAATACGTGTAGACTCTTCATTTTCTTTCAAGAGTTTTCCATAAATATTAAGAATTAATATAATAGCTATAAAAATCAAGGCAGTACAAAATAAATTTGCAAGTACGCTAACATTATCAAAAACATAACTTGTCCCAAGAATATAAGCAACAATAAACAATATTGAAATAACAATAATAATTGTCAACCATCTTTGGGGATTCAATTGACTCTTATAAGATGTTTTTTTCTTTAAAAAAGCAAGTACAACTATGAAATACAATATTTTTGAAAAGACAATCATTGCTGGCATTTGAACAAATTGCATACCTATAGAATAATTTATAATTCGACCAATAATTAAAGAAATCACATTACAAACAATATCAATAATCAATGATAAAAAACATATAACGATACTTTCAATTCTTATTTTTTCACCAAATATTTTTAAACAAGCAACCAAAACACTTATTACCACAATTAAAAGAATGCTACTCTCGTTAATAAAATAATTACATAATGTTATTGAGGTAAAATCAATTAAAATAAATAACCATAATTTTTCAATATTTTTAAAATCAAAATACTTATAAATAAAGTAACACATGATAGAACTCTCAATAATATTTATAACCAAATCAAATAAACTCATGATATCAAATACTCCCTATATTGAAACATGAATTCATCTACATATTTTTTCCCAAGTGTAATGCATGTTTCATCTTTTAATATAATATTGTTCTTATCCACTTCTTTAATGTACATCATAGATACCGCATAGCTTCTATGAACTTGTACAACAACAGGACTATCTATCAAGTTTAAAACATCCTTTAAACTTGAGCGATAAGTATACGTTTCTTGGTCACACACAATACTGATATCATGACCAAAAGAAGTTATATAATGTATATTTTTTAAAAAGATACTTGTCTTTCTTCCATAATAATCAAATGTAATCATCTTCATTGTCTTTTTGTAATAAATGTTTAATAGCTTAAATAATTCTTTTAAATCATCTTCTAAATTTTGTTTTCTTACAAAATAGAATGGTTGTGTCGTAAGAGAAGAAAAAACTAGTTCTTGTCTTGATGATACATAAATAATTGGATAATCAACATTATTCATCTGTAATCTTTTTATAATGTTGATACCATTTAAATCTTTTAAATCGATATCAATAAATAATAAATCAATACCCTGATATTGAGAAAAATCATCAAACTTTTCATTTATTTCTGCTACTTGATAACTTTTAAAAATACCCTTTAAAAAGTTATCAATATAAGTACTTAATTGATAACTAAATTCTCGATCATCATCAACAACTAAACAACGCATTTGTCTACCTCTCTTACATCCTCTTATATTAAGTATAAAACAATGATCCACCCATGTCTATTTAATGAGTGGACCATTCTTCTTTTATTCAATTTAACACTAATATTTGATAAATGACTATCCTAACTATACATTATATGTGCATGATACTATTTATTATTTTTCAATTGCTTTATTAAACAGGGAGAAATATTGTATAAAATATCTTTATTTTTCTTATCAAAATAGTCATTTTTCCATAGTACTGCATTAATCAAGTACTTTTTTAATATCACTTGCTTTGTAATAAACATGATCAATCTTTTTATTTTCTACATGAATGAGCATTGGTACTTGTTTTACTGTGATATCTTTATAATCTGTAATGTTTTTATAATCAAAATCTTTTCCTGTTTTGATATCTTTTGCTTCTTCCATATTGAATACATAAATACTTGATTTTCCTCTAACATAAGATTTAACCACTTCATTTGTATCTTTACATTTTTCATTTCCTGTTTCATAGAAATAAACATAATATGAATCATAATCTTTACTATTCAATATATTGCTTTCTTCAACATGTTGATATCCAAGTTTAGCACCATCTGCATTTTTAAATGGATCCTCTGGTTTCTTCAACATATTTACTGCCACCACAATTACAAGTCCAATAATACAAATTCCAATCATTTTTAATGTCTTTTTACTCTTTTCCATAAGTCATTTCCTCCTTTGACACCTTTAACATAGACTATAGAGTCACTTCATACTCAAGTGTTTTTTGAAATATTTTTTATATTTCCTCTCTACACTTATTATTTTATTTATTTTCTTTTCTATTAATATCTTTCTGGCATGAAAGTGAGTTTTATGGCATGAAAAAAAAGATGAACTTATTTGTCATCTTTGCTTTATAATTTATTTTTATATAATTTAAACTTTAAAATAAAACATATTTCATTTTGATGATATTTGACTTCTATCCCACCATTTATTTTATGGACAAGTTCTTTTGTAATTGCAAGTCCTAATCCTGAACTCTTTTCTGTTCGACTATTAGATGTTGTATAGAATTTATCAAATAGTTTTCCTACATTTTCATCATTAATATCATAAGTATTATTTTTAAAGACATAAATTAGTTCATCTTCTTTGACTTTATTTTTGATAGAAGCTTTTTGACATCCATGTTTAACAATATTCGATATGAGATTATCAAATATTCTTTTTAAAGCTTTTTCATCTACAATAATAAAAGTATTTTCAATTAAATCTAAATCTAAAATGATTTGTTTTTCTTGAAACAAATCATAATACATTCCTAAAGTATCTACAAAAAGATCATATGTATTGATGACTTTTAATTCTATAGGAAACGTATTTGATTCAACTTTAGCTAGTTCAAAAAAACTTTCCATCATATTTTTTAAAGAATCAATTCTTGCTTCAATAATTTTTATATATTCTTTTCTTTTTTTAGCATTTATTTCTTCCATATTAATAAGTTGTAAATAACCTTGAATAGAAGTTAAAGGTGTTCGTAAATCATGAGACATATTCAAAATTGTAGATTTAAGAACTTCATTGGATTCTTTACTTTTCATTTCTATTTGTCTTGTTTGATCAATGAATTGATTGATGGTTTGAATAAGTTGTATTGTATCTTTATCAATGTATTCTTTTGTAATATGTGCATTCGTTGATTGTTTCATAATTTTTAGGAACTGTAAATTAATATGTCGTATTTCCTTTTTTAAAAAAAGAAGATGCACTCCTAAAAATAGTAATAATATACTTAATAAAACAATCATAATATATAAAATCAACATATCTTAAAGCCTATTCCCCAAACTGTTTCAATGGTTGGTGTTGTGGGATTGATTTCTTTTATTTTCTTACGAATATTTTTGATATGAACGGTTACTGTTTGGGTATCAATACAATAATCTTCATGCCAAACCTCTTTGAATATCTTTTCTTTACTAATTACTTTATTAAAATTTTGTATAAGTAACCTTAAAATATCAAATTCTTTAGATGTAAAATAAATATTTTGCCCATCAACAAAAACTTCTCGAGTCTCATGATTTAATACTATATTTTTGAATTCATCTTTTCTTTTATAAGAGACATGTTGAAAATTAAGATATTTTTGGATATTTCTTTCGACTTTAAGTTGTAATTCTTCTAAATTAAAAGGTTTTAAAAGAAAATCATCTGCTCCTAACTTTAAAACTTCAATTTTTGCTTCTTCTTCATTTTTAGCAGATACAGTAATAATAGGCACATCGCTTACTTTTCGTATTTCTTGGATAATTTCTTCACCTGAAATTCCTGGTAACATTAAATCCAAAATAACACAACAAATATCTCTTTCATTTTTTAATCTCAATAAACCTTCTGTTCCTGAAAAAGCTTGAATTGTTGAATAGCCTTTTATCACAAAATAATCATTAATAAAATTATTAATATCACTATCATCTTCTACAATCAAAACACAATTCATCTTTCCACCTTCTTTTTTCTAGCATTATACCTTATTTTAAGCGATATCTCGATAACAAAACACATAAATTCCTAAAGTCAAAGAAATCAGTATAAAAATAAAACCAACAAATTCTGTTTTATAAATGATGCTTGTGCTTAGATTATTTAAATAAGCTAGGTGATCTAAACATGTTACTGGATCAATTTCTGATAGATGAATAGAGGTTGCTATTGCTGAAATGAAAATCATCATAAATTGATATAAAATTGTAAAAAGTGTCGTTGCCATATTACTTTTAAATAAAATTCCTATAAAAATCATCATTCCAGTAAAGCCAATATAAAGAGGTAATTGTAATAAGATAATCTTTAAAACAGTTATTAACTCACTCAATCGAATGCTTACAAAGCCATTAAATAAAATACTCATCATTAAACCTAAAACGACATATAAAATAGGTAATATCCAGGCAAACAAAGCACATATAAGCATTTTTGAAAGATAAATCGTTGTTCGTGAGTATTGATAAGAGACTGTATTTTTAATTGTTTTATATTTAAAGTCAGAAATAAAAACATTAATAACAATAGGTATTAAAAAGAAAAGTATAACATTCGATCCTTTTAAAAGTTCTATCATCATTTGTGTTCCTTTTTTACCAAAATGAACAAGATTATAATTCATACTATCTGACATCAAAGTCATCACGCCATCTCCACCTTGAGCTAAACCATTTCCTAATAAAAGAATACCTAAAAATCCTAATGTAATCCAAAGTAAGATCTTACTCTTCCATAATTTATAAAAATCAGCTTTTATAATATTAAACATGACTTTCCACTCCTTTAATCAATGATAAATAATAATTTTCTAAACTGACATTTGAAATATTCATTTTATTAAGAATGACCCCTTCTTGAATTAAAGTTGTTGCTACTAATGAACTTTCATTTACAAAATCATAAAGATAAATTGTATGATCATCCATGACTTTGAAATTTTCTGTATGTAATTTTTGTTCAAGAGTTATCGATGCAAGGCCAATATTTTCAACATCTAAAGAAATATATTTTTTAAGCTTTTCTTGTAATTTTTCAGCCGTAATTTCTTCAATCATTTGCCCTTGATGGATAAAACCATATCTTGTCGCTATCATTTCTAATTCATCTAAAATATGACTTGAAATAAGCATTGTAATACCATATTTCTTATTAAGATGACTTAATATTTCTCTTAGTTCTACAATACCTTGTGGGTCTAAACCATTTAATGGTTCATCTAAAATCAGTAAATCAGGATTATTAATTAAAGCAAGAGCCAACCCTAATCTTTGTTTCATTCCTAAAGAGTAGTTTTTATATTTCTTTTTCCTAACATTTTCTAAACCTACCATCTTTAATACTTTTTCAATACTATTTATTTCAACAATTCCTTTATATTGAACATAATATTTTAAATTTTCATAGGCAGTCATATAAGGATAAAATGCTGGATTTTCAATAATTGCACCTATTCTTGATCTATTTATTTGATTATCTAAAGAATCAAATAACTCTAACTGTCCTTGTGTTTCTTTAATTAATGACATAATGATTTTCATGGTCGTTGATTTACCTGCCCCATTTTGTCCAATAAAACCATATATATCCTTTTGATAAACTGTCATATTTAAATGATTTAATATTTCTGTTTGTCCTCTTTTTTTAGAAATATCTCTTAATTTTATTACTGTATTATTCATTTAACATCCTTCTTTCTGGATAAAAGTATATTTCAAATACATTTACTTTTTAATAAAAAATAAAGAAAAAAAGTATAAAGAAAGTATAAAGATTAAAAGTTTTATTTCTAACCATACTTTATATACAATTTCATCATTTTTAATCTATAACTTCTTAATCTTATTTAATTGCGAGTAAATTTCATTGTTTTTTACTCGCAATTAAATATAATATGAATAAAGGATGTGATTTTATGAACTATTTGTCTTTATATAAAGCTCATTTTAAAATAGATATCAACGAGAAAGAGTTATACGACATACGTTTTCATTCACCCAATACGCTTCATTTTAAAGTACCAATTCATAATAAAGAATCCTTTTTATATTTAAATAATGAATTATTGATACTCATTGAACAAATTCATGTACTTAACAGTAAAATTATTAAAAAAAGAAATAAAATCAAAACAGATTTAATCAATACATGGGAACTTTCCCATTCTCTTGTTCAAGAAATTCTGTTAAGCAATGAAATTGAAGGTGTTGTAAGTACTAGAAAAGAAATCAATGAATTATTAGATATGAAAAGCCCTAAAGAATATAGAAGACTTTATGGGATGGTTAATAAATATAGAGATATCTTTTTTCAAAAAGCAGCTTTTGATCCTATTACCGATTCTTCTAAACTTAGAAAAGTCTATGATGATATTTTGATTCAAGATATCGAAAATGAAGAGCCTCATAATCTACCTGATGGTATTCTTTTTAGAAAAGAAAATGTAAATGTTGTTTCTTCAACAAAAATCATTCATCAAGGCGTTTATCCAGAAAGTAAAATTATTAAGGATATTGATGATACACTATCTATCTTAAATAATCCTGATTTACCTTATTTAGTAAGAGTTGCTCTCTTTCATTATTTTTTAGGATATATTCATCCTTTTTATGATGGAAATGGACGTATTTCTCGTTATGTTTCAAGTTATTATCTTTCTCAAGTTATTGATTCGATTGCTTCACTTCGTTTATCTATTGCCTGTAAAAAAAGACAAAAAGATTATTATGAAGCATTTAAAATAACGAATGATCCTAGAAATAATGGTGATATAACTTATTTTGTCTTAATGTTTTTAGATATTTTTAAAGAAGGTTTAGAAGATTATTTAGAAGAACTTACTGATAAAGTGAATCAATACATCTACTATGAAAACAAACTACTTAATTTAACTCTTGATGATACAAGTAGTTTAATCTTAAAAATCATTGTTGATTGTACTCTATTCCATCTAAAAAGTATTTCTATAAAAGAACTTGTTGATATGACACATTTATCTAAATCAACTATTTCTCATAGAATCAATCTTTTAGAAAAAGCAAACTATATCATTAGAATCAAAGAAAGTAGACAGACTTATTTTTCATTTAATTTAGATTCTTTATAAAAAAGCATTTAAAAGGGAAACTGTTGGCGCAGTTTCCCTTTTCTTTGGTAATTATTGAAATTGCCTGTTTTCTATGTAAGTATATAATATTACAAAAACAATCAATCATCCATTTCAAATAAAAGAACTTCTATATTTAAATGTTTTTCTAAATCTTTTTTTAATCTTTTCATAAGAGTTGGTAAAACATTAAAATAACTATTTTCTAATAAATAGTCATGAAACATATGTACTATTTCAATATTTTCTTCAAAATTTAAATCAATACTTTCTTTCATTGAAACAACATCTTCTTGATAGATTTCATCAAATCCTATTAAAAGAGGTTCTATTGAATTTCCATAACATGGGTATTGAATACTTACATAATTTACTTTAAAATCTAATTCTTTTATTTTATTGCATATAAAATCATAAACATTTTGATAATAGATTTCTTTTGCTTTTTTGTAAGAAAAACGAGTGTCTCTTTTTATATATTCAAGAGATACAAAATAACTTTTATTTAAAAATTGAAGATAATAATATTCTGTTTTTCTTTGCTTTTCATCAACAATATTAGAAATAGAGAGCATGACATTATCTATAGAAAAAATTTTTTCATCATCTTTATTTTTAATATGAATATTTTTTTGAAGATAATAAGAATAAAGTATTTCATTTTCTTTTAAAAAGACTTGTCTAAAAATAAACTTTATCTCCTTTTGATCTTTTATTAAAAGATACTTGTGTAAATTTGTATAAATAATCGCAAGAGAAGGACTGATCCATTGATACTTTTCATCATTTAAAACACCATAATAACGATGAATATGTTCAATAAAATGATCCTTATCAAATACATATTCTCCTTGTATTTTTATCTTAGGATACAACAAATCATTATTTAATAGAGCCACTTCATACATTTCATTTTCTAAATAGAGATATAAACGATCAACAACATTTCCTTTTTTTCTCAAATAACACCGATTATCTTGTTTAAAACCATATTCATAAACATCTTGCCCTTCTTTTCTTGCCAAACGACAACTATAAATTCCTTCAACGACCTTTTCATAGATTTCACTTCGTTCAATATAAGATTTTGTTCCTTGTCTTATCTTTTTCATCAAAAAAGAACTTGTATATAATTCTCTATGATCTATAAGATATCCTTTGAGCTTTTCAAGTTTCTTTTTATCTTCTTCTAAAATATCTTGAAAATTATTTTTATAACTTTTATACCATCTTTCTAATTCGTTCATTTCAAACACATATTCTATCATCTTATAACATCAAAAAAGGAGTTATTAAAAAGAAAAATAATAATTTTAGTCACCAAAAGAAAAATCAGTAATGAACCTATGACTCCTATAACAAGATTTATAATATCTTTTGAACAAAGCAATACATATAGTCCATGTATAAAAATAACTAATCTTCCTATAAACTTATAAAATTCTTGTTTTTCCATAAAAAACCTCTATTCCATTTTTCTTATTTTGACACTCTTATTCATTCTATCAAATTCTGAAACAACTTCTTTTATCTCAGTTTCGTTCAGTTTTTCTTTTCGTACAATTAATGTAATATCATAACTAAAATCCTCATCTTCATAATAATATTTTTTATCTAGAATCTTTTCATCTTCTTTTTCTAGTAAATACTTATGTTCATTTATTTTTGAGATTTGATATTCTTTTTGTTTCGCAAATTCATATGGATCATCTTCAAATATTCCAATCGCAATCAATGCTTCTGTTTCAAAAATACTTTTTACATCGGCATCTTCATTTTCGGCATACACTAACAAACCTAAGGAAGAAGCATCTACTAAGCAATCTTCATCCATCTTTCTAAAATGTGTTTTCTTATATTTACTTAATAATATTTCTTTATAAAAAATACCTGCGGGAATGATATGTTTATTTTTGGGTCCTTTTCTTGGTTCTTCACGAACAGTATTATTATAAAAATAAATTCGCTCATAAGGTGCAATACTTTCTATAGTATAAAGACCATTTTCACTTTTTACAGGACTTAATTTTAAAGATATTTCTTTTGCAGCTTTATCTACTTGATAATAATGTCTAATTTTCCATTCTTTAAAAAGTTTCCTTTCCTGCATTAAATTTTCATAGAGTTGAATTTCAATACCATTCTTTGTTTCTTCTGCATGGTAAACATAAGGACATGATAAAAGTCTTTCTTTATCAAAATACTCAAACATATAGCGACCAAAATACATTTTTCTGCTGAGTCCCACATTGATTCCTAACTCATCAAAAATACGAAAAGAGTCCCCTCTTAATTTATAATCAGCTTTCATCTTTTGAAAACGATTATGCCATTTATTATTTAAATCCTCAAAAGCTTGAATTTGGCGTTCATATATTTTTTCTTCTATTACATGGATCATAAAATAATGATCTTGAAAAATGTCTTTTAAAACATCTAAACAATGATTTATGAATTGTTCATCATTTTTACACTTTAAAAGAATATATGAAATTCCTATAACATTCTCTGTTTGTTCCATTCTAAAATAAAGATCTTCATTATGAGAGTAAAAAGACAAATTCCAATACCATAAATTAGCATTGTTTAAAACCCATTCTGTATCTTCTTTAGTATGATATATTGAAAATCTTTCAGCACGCCAGTTACTTTGATTCAAATTTTCTCTTAAATCTAGTTGCTTCAACAGATTTTCTATAAAATCTATGCTAAGAAACTCTTTTGTGATAAAAGTGATTTTTATAGATACATCATAACTCATTGTTTGCCCTCCTTTTTTATATATCATAAAATAAATAATAAAGTTTATTTATATAAAATCTTATTTAACATACTATTATTCGGTGTTTTTAATAAAGTGAATATAAATATGTGAGAGATTGATTAAGTTGATCTTCATGTATAAATATATAATTATTTTTTAATGAGATATAGAGATTATTTATTTTTTTATCTATTTTTATTTTCTTTAGTTGTCCCTCTACGTCATAAAGATAAATATTTTGATTGAGATAGAAATATAGAATTATTTTATTTTTATAAGGTCTTGTAAATTGACATATTTCAAATGTAAATGCAAAATCATCCTGATTTTCAATAGAAAATAATTCTTTATGAAAAGAATTATAAAGTGTTATTTTATGTAAACTTTCATATTCTATATTTTCTATTTTAAAAGGCTTATATTCCTTTCTAATAAAGTAATTAAAATCATAAGAATAAAGATCATATTTTAAAAGATCATTCTTTAATAAAGATAACTTATTATGTTGATCTAAAGTATAATAAACTGTTTTTAAATCATTATGATTGATTATTTGTATAGGATAGATATATTGATTTTTGATTTCTATAGGATGTCTTATTAAAAAAATGTTTGTTGGTAAATCGATATAAATGATTTTATCTGTTTTTATTTGATAGATACAAAGAATATAATCAAATAGAAATAATTCTTTTAAATCACTTTCAAATTCATAAAAATCTTTTATCTTTCCTTTTGCTTTTTTATTTTTTAATAAAATAACTACATCATCATTCATGGGACTTATATTTTCTATTTCATAATTTCTCAGAATTGTTTTCTTTGTTAAAAAAGTACCTTCCTTTAAGTCATAAATAGAAAGACATCCAGATTCAAATGTACTCAAAAATAAATAGTTATCTTTCATATCAATACATACATTTTTTACATGTACTTTATTGATTCTTTGCATTTTATCAGTTAAAACATGATAAACATTAATAAAGGTATTGTTTACAAAAATAATATCATTTTCTGATTGTGAAACATATTCATAATCTGATTTTAGCTTTAATATTTCATTTTTCATATTCATCTTACTTTCTTCCATTTATTCAAAGTATAAATCTCTATTAGATCTTTATTAAAGCCTATTATATCATAGATAACATTGAGTTTTATTATTTGATTATTGAATATAAAACAATTTTATTGCAAAATTCTTGTGAAAAATAAGTGTTGATAGATAGCTACTTATTAGTTCTAGGGTGTGGTAGATAGCGTATGCGATTCTACTGGCTTACCTACACAATCATTAATGTAGATAGTCAAACCATGGGAAGGTGATTGGACCCCTAGCCTGGCACGGGCTAAAAATAATGTGACAATTGATGCAGGTTGCAGAGCATCGTCAATCAAAAATAAAAAAGTGTAGAAAATATATTTTTGTATGTTAAAAGGAACCGTATTTTCGGTTCCTTCATTTTTTATTAAAACCAACCCATTTTTTCACAGATATTATAAATACCATCATCAACATTTTTATCTGTGATGTAAGTTGCTTTTTCTTTTAAAGCATCACAGGCATTTCCCATAGCGACACCTGTCCATAAATCTTTATCAAACATATCAAGATCATTATAATCATCACCAAAGACAACTACATCTTGAATAGGTGCTTGGAGTATTTCCATCATTTTGAAAATACCGCCTTTTTTATTATCTGGTTGAAACATTAAGTATTCTTTTTCAAAACGTAATGAACCTAATTGATCTTTGTTTTGAAAAGAAGCTTCTTCTTTTTCATCTAAAGCAAGATAGATTTTATAAAAGTTTTCTACTTGTGTATAATCAAAATCTTGATCTAAGATATAAGTTGTTGGTTCTTTACGATAGCCTACTTGTTGAATAAATAAATCATTTTCACCATAGACTTCTTGACTATCATTGATTGCTACTAAATAACCAATCCCTTTTTCTTTAGCTTCTTGAATGATTTTTAAAGCTCCTTGTTTATCTAAGGGGATATTTTCTTTTAAAATACCACCTAATACAATTCCATTGCCCCCATTACAGACCATATTTTCAAAATTAAATTCTTTTCTTGTTTTTTCCGCTTTATAATGGGCTCTTCCTGTATTCAAACAAACAAAATGACCTGCTTGTTTAAGCTTTTCTAAAGCAATTTTCGCACTTGGGACAATTTGATGTGTTTTTAAATCAGTTAGTGTTCCATCAATATCAAAGAAAAAATATTTTTTCATACTATTTTAAATCCTTTACTCCTGTTTCTAACATTTCCATTTGTAGAATTGTTTGCCATGGTTGGATGACTTGTTCCTTACCATTTACAATACTATCATAGATACCATCATACACACGTGCATAGTCGCCGTCAACTGTTGGAACTTTTTCTTCATGATAAATGCCTTCATCATCACAATAAGTAAGAGTTCCATAATGTTCAGGTAAATCTTTTCCAAAATCACTATTAGTAGGCATATGGAAAAGTTTTAAATGTTCTTCTTGTCGATCTTTACTATATTTTTCAAACATTCCTTTTTTACCATAAACGATAAAAGAAGGTCTTGATTTTACCCTAAAGTAACTTGATTTAACGGATACTTTTAATGTTCCATAATAAAGATCAAGATCAAAATAATCATTCATACGACCTGTTCCTAAAAGTTGTCTTACATCATAATGAATATCATCAGGTTTTCCAAAATAAGAAATGACTTGATCTAAAGTATGACAACCATGTCCATATAAATAAGACATTGCTGGATCAAAATGATCAACACTTTCAGGTATTTCAGGACGATAGTAATCAAAATGCATTTCTAATTCTAATAAATCTCCTAATTTCCCTGATTCAATCACTTTTTGGACAGTTAAAAAGTCACTGTCATATCTTCTATTTTGATAAGCTGAACAATAAAGTCCTTTTGATTTTGCAAGTGCAAAGATTTCTTTAGCTTGTTCACTATTTTCCATAAAAGGCTTTTCACATAAACAATGTTTATTATGTTCAAGTGCTTTTTTAGTATATTCATAATGATAATGATGTCCTGTACATACAACCACCATATCAATTTCATCATCTAAGAAAATATCATCTTGATTTTCAGTATAGTTGACTCCTTCAATTTTATCCCATATATCATGATGAATACGTGGATTATAAATTGTTTTAACAATAAACTTATCCGGTCTTTGCATCACAAATGGTAAGTGATAACGATTGGTACTTTTTCCATTTCCAATATATCCTAAAACAATTTTATTATTTATCATTATCAAACACGATCCCTTCTTGCATTCTTCCTTCTTCCATTAATTTAGAAATCAATAATGAAAGTTCTAACATTTCTTTTTGTTTTTTAACATCATTTTCTTCCATCATTCTCATAAATTCTTTAAATTCATAAATTAAACGATGTTTCTTTTCAAAAGATTTTATTTCACTTGTCCCATCGTTATAACAGATTTCATATTCTGTCATTTGACTTAACGGACATTTAACAACGATTGCTCCTAAGTTTCCTTGAATCGTATTCATTAAAGGCGCTTTACAATCTTTAGCCCCAATACATAAAGCTTTAAAATGTTCAAAATCAAAAATCATCATCCCACTTGTATCAATATTTCTTTCAATATTTGCCATATATTTATGATAAACAGGTTTCCCAAACAAATCGATTAAAGCATGAATGTTATAAACATTTAAATCCATTAAAGCTCCACCAGCTTTATGAAAATCAAAAGCTGGTAAAATTGTTCCTTCTTTAAAAGCATTATATCTTGATGAATATTGCGAATAGTTAAATGAAACAATTTTAATATCTCCTAATTTCTTTAAATCTTCTTTTAATGAAAGAAAAGCAGGTGTGTAATGTAAATTCATAGCTTCAAAAATCATTAAATTCTTTTTATTGGCGGTTTCAATTAAATCTTCTAATTCTTTACTATTCGCTGTAATTGGTTTTTCAATAATGACATTTTTACCATTTTCTAAAGCTTTTTTTGAAAATTCATAATGTAGATGATTAGGTAAAGCACAATAAATTGTATCAACATCACTTTGAAGTAATTCATCATAATCTGTGTAAACTTTATCTAAATGATATTTTTCAATTAGTTCTAATGCTTGTGATTTTGATTTTTTTGTTGAAAAAAGATAAGTCTTTTCAACGCCAAGTTCATGATACATGGTAAGAACATCTTTAACGATCATTCCTGTTCCTAAAATTCCTAGTTTCATTATTTTGCTTCCTCTCTAATTCTTTCAATTGTTTCTTGTAATTTTTTTGAATCTTGTAATGTATGTGTTGATTGATTATGATTAATTAAAGCTTGTATTTCTAAAGTCATGTCATCTCCTTCAATTGGATATGTTTTTTGAATGACTTCATTTTCTAAATGAATTGTGTATTCAACCACACGGTTAAACATTGGGACATAGATTTCTCCCTTTTCTCCTTTAATTAAAGCATAACGTTCTTTATTATAATTAATTGAACCTTCTACTTTTCCTTGAACTTCATTTTTAAAATTTAAAGTTGCTTTAAAATTCATTTCAATCTCATTTTCTTTTTCAATATGAGATTCAACACTTTCAACTGGTGCATCCACTAAACCAAGGACAAAACCAACGACATAACTTCCTACATCATTTAAAGCCCCACCTTGTTTTGGATCAAACAAGTAAGAATCTTTTTTATCTGTCCCATCAAAACAAAAGTTTGCTTCAATTGATTTTAATTTTCCAATCAACTTTAAATCTTCTTTTAAATAATCAAAACCTACATTAAATTTTGTTTTAAAAGCTTCTAAGCAATAGCCTTGATATTCTTTAACATATTGATTAATTTCATCAATATCTTCACTTTTTAAGACAAGTGGTTTTTCACATAAAACCGCTTTATGATGTTTAATGGCTTCTATAATCCATTTTTTATGTTCATAGTGAGGAACTGCAATATAAACGGCCTCAATATCTTCATCTTTTAAAAGTTCCTCATAATCACGATAAAGTTTAACTAAAGGATGACTTTGTAAGTAACTGTCGTTTTCATCTAAAGAATGTGAGGCAATGGCATGCACTTTCCCCCCACTAGTATAAGTAATACTTTTAACAAACTTACGCGCTATGTTTCCATAACCTATAATTCCAAAATTCATTTTTCTACCTCCAATAACGCTATTGCTTCAGCAATATCATTAACACAATAATGTACTTGTTTTTGTATTTCTTGAGGGGATGTTTTAAAAGTAAAGGCTGTATCTACGACTTTTAACATTGGTAAGTCATTATAGGAATCCCCTATTCCTGCTACCTTTTCTAAGTGATAATAATCTTTAATGATTTTGATCCCTGTTCCTTTTGAACAGCCTTTTCTTACAATATCAATTGAATTTCTATTTTGAAAACCTTCAACTTCTTGATATTTTTGATTAATTTCAAGACATGCTTTCTTGGTTATTTTGTCATCTTTAAAAACAAGAGATATGCCATAAATTATTTCATGCTCTACTTCTTTAAAAGAAGAAATGACTTTTAATTTAGGATTATAATCTTCTTTAAGGGTTGCATAAAAGACATCTGCATTTCCTGTTTGTAAAATGATATGTGCTTTCTTTTTATATTCATTAAAGATTTGTTGAACGATTTCTTTTTTCATTGAAAAATCTTGAATGATATTGAAACCTTTATCTAAGATCATTGCTCCTGAAGAAAGAATATAGAAATCTAATTTTAGCTTTTCTAAATCAAACAGGGCACATCGAGGTCTTCCACTACATACTCCAAAAAGATGTTCCTTTTGGTACTTTTCAATAGCCTCTCTATCTTGTTTTTTTATTTGTTGATTAAAAACAAGTGTGCCATCTATATCACTTGCAAGTGCCTTCATCTTTTAGTTTCCTTAAACAATCAACGATGACTTGATGATCTTCATCATGGACGAGCCCTGAAACAAGAATACTTCCTCTTAATTCATCATGAATAATTAAAGGAAAACCTCCTCCACAAATAACAAGACTTTCATCTTTTTCATCTGCTTGATATGTTTTATTTTCTTCATTTTCTAAATAGATGTAATAACTACTATGTCCATATTTTTCAACTGTTTTTTGTTTACGATCAAGCCAAATGACTCCTTTTTTACCATCCATTAAATATTGAAAAACAATATCTTTATCTAAAACAATACGGATTCTAACATTTTTTAAACGATTCTTTTCAATATGATCTACAATGATTTGTCCTAATTGATAGGCATCATGATTATTGAATTCTTGAAAAGAAAGTTCTTTTTCTAATTGTAAGACTTCTTCTTTTGTCATCTCTTTCACCTCAATTTTGTTATAGCATATCTTCTTTCTCTTTTTAAGAGATGCATCTCATTATGGAAATAAGGTTCAAGGTAAATGAAAAAAAGCTCAGTTAAACTGAACTTTTGGTTCACTTATTTTTAAGATGATAAATAAGGGCATGTAAATTATTTAAGATGTACATAAAAGCAAGTTGAGAATAAAAGGTTGCAATCTTGTTTTGTTTTTCATAGTCAGGAATCATAATCTGATATTGACTATAAACAACAAGTGGACTTTGAAGATTAGCAGTAACCAAAGCTGTTTGAATTCCTTTTTGATTTAAGATTTTCATACATTCTAAAAGGGATGTATTTTCTCCACTATAAGAGATAAACAAAGCAAAATCTCCTGGCTGTAATTGTTTGGAAATATAGATTTCTTCCCCGTATTGAGTTGCTAAGACAGGAAATAAGTTAAGCTTTGCAAGTTTATTAATAAAGTTTGCTGCTGTTATTTGGCTATCGCCATAACCATAAATAAAAACTCTTTTCTTTTGTACCATCAATGTTGCGATTTTATTTAAGGTTTTAATAGATAAATGATGATAAACTTGTTGAATACTTTCTTGATAAAGAGAAAACATATTTTGAATGATTTGTTCACTTGTTTCATTGACTTGAAATGGGATTGTATAGTCTACTTGACTTACCATATATTTATTAGCTTCAAGTTCCTGTAATAAAGCCAATTTAAATTGTCGATACCCTTGATAGCCTACTTTATGACATAAACGAATAATCGTGGCATTTGAAGTATAGCTCTTTTTTGCCAGATCATTGATTGAAAGTAAAGTTAAATCTTCTAAATGATCTAATAAATAATCAATGACTTGTTGTTCTGATTCGGTATAATGATTTTCTTTAAGTTGTTGTAATATTTTCATTATTCTTTCATTAAAATATCAAGCGCTTCTTCCACACTATCAACTACATCATCAACAATCGATGTTAAACTTTCTGGTGATGTTGGAAAAGTAAAAGAATGATCCACTGTTTCTAACATAGGAATGTCATTATACGAATCCCCAATTCCGGCAACTTCCTCTAAATGCATTAATTCTTTTAATTTTAAAATTCCTAAACCTTTAGAACATCCTTTTTCAGTAATATCAATATATTCTTTATTTTGATGTGCAGTTAATTCAGGAAAATGTTCTTCAATATCAAGACACACTTTTTTAGCGTTTTCATCTGTTTTTGCATTCATGGATAAACCATAAATATCTCCTTCTACTTCATCTAAAGAAGTAATAACTTGTCTAACCATTGAACCTAAGTCTTCTTTTAAAAATGTATAGATTTGCATATTAGCTTGAATAAAAATATCATAATCTTTTTGATAACAATCATAAAATTCATGTAATAAATGTTTAGAAATCGTACTTTTATAAATAACTTCTCTTTCTTTATTAAGTACAAGTGCTCCTGTACATAAAATATAGAAATCAAAATCAATATAAGGCTTACAAAATTCATAAATGCCTTTAAAAGGTCTTCCGCTACATAAACCAAATAAATTACCCGCTTTTTGAAACTCTTTGATTTTCTTTAAATCCCCTTCTTTAAATTTTTCATTAAATAATAATGTTCCATCATAATCACTTGCTAGTACTTTCATAATAATCCTCCAATGCCTTTATTGTAGTTGATTTTGTAAAAAAAGAAAATCATTTTCATCGATTTTCTTATTTTAATATTTCTTTTATCTCCTCTAAATTTTCCACAAAATAAATACCTTCTTGTTTTTCTTTAGAGGATAAATCAAAAGTAATCATCTTATCTAAAAGTTTCTTTAAATCATCATAATATCCATTTAAATTATAAAGCATACAAGGTGTCTTTAAATGTTTCAATGAGACTTTAGACATGACTTCTGTAATTTCTTCTAAAGTTCCTGTTCCTCCTGGAAAAGCAATAAAAGCATCCCCTAATTCAATCATTTTTGTTTTTCTTTCACTCATATCTTGTGTCACAATTAATTGTGTTATTTTAGGATAATCAAAACCGGCATCAATGAAAAATTGTGGTTCCACACCTATGACTTTTCCCTTTGCTTTTAATACACTTTCCGCCAATTCTCCCATTAAACCACATTTAGAGCCTCCATAAACAAGTGTATGTCCATTTTCGCCAATCCACTTTCCAAGTTTTCTTGCTGCTAAAATAAGATTTTGATCATTTCCATTACTTGCCCCTAAATAAACTGTTATATTCATGTATACCTCCAAAATTTATAAATCTTTTTTATCCTTTTGATTATTATATCATTTTCTGTATAAAAAATGCGTTTTTGTTTCATAATAAAGCAGGTGATTTTATGAATGAATCTTATTGGCAAAAGACAAGTCAACATCCTTGTTTTAAACAATTAAATAAAGATATAAAAACCGATATTCTTATTATTGGCGGTGGTCTATCCGGCATTTCATGCGCTTATCAATTAAAAGAAACAGGTAAACAAATAACTATTGTTGAAAAGAATCTTTTAGGTAGTCATACCAGTGGACATACAACGGCTAAAATTACTCTTTTACAAGATCTTATTTATCAAAAACTTGTAAAACATTATAATATTGAAACAGCTTATCTCTACTATCAAAGTCAAAAAGAAGCAATGAAAGGTATTAAAGATTTAATTGAAAAAGAAAAAATCGATTGTTGTTTAAAAGAATGTACGATGTCTTTATATACCGATGATTTAAAAAATGTTGGAATGCTTGAAAAAGAACAACATTATTTACACCTCTTTGGTGAAACTGTTTTTGACAATCAAAAACATTTAAAAACAATCAGTTTGCATCATCAATATATCTTTCATCCTTTAAAATATCTCTATCATCTTGTGAAATGTTGTCAAAAGAAAAATGTTCAATTTTATGAACATAGTCGTGTTGATAAAATCATAAAAAGAAAAAACGATTTTCTTGTCTATGTACAAGGACATCGTATTATCTGTCAAGATCTCATTCATGCCTCGCGTTATCCTTTTATAAAAAAAGGTTTCTACTTTTTAAAAATGTTTCAATCTTTAGAAAGTGTTGATTTAAAACAAAGAACAGGAAATCAATGTACCCTCTCTATTGATTTTACAGAAAGTTATCGTCCTTTAAAAAATCATGCTTTAGTTATTAATTCTAAGAGTAAGGACTGGTTTGCACAAGATACGATTCCTTTAAGAGGTATTCCTTATATGGGGCGTTATAAAGAACATGAATATTTTATTTATGGTTTTCAAAAATGGGGTATGACAAATTCTTTTTTAGCGTCTAAAATCATTAAAGATCTTTATTTAAATAACGATAATGCCTATCTTTCCTTATTTTCTTGTCATTATTATTCTTTAAGCTATTCTAAAATATATTTGAAACAAATGCTTCATCACCTTTATCTTGGTTATGTCAAATTTCATTTTCGTACCAAGAAAAATTTACAAAGAGGTCAAGGAGGATTAATGAAAATCAATCATAAACTCTATGCTGTTTATTTAGATAAGCAAGGCATTTATCATTATTTTTCTCCCTACTGTCCTCATTTAAAAGGTCTACTTTCTTTTGATGAAAAAAATCAAATATGGCATTGTCCCTGTCATCAATCTGTTTTTGATTGTTATGGAAAACTTATAGAAGGGCCTTGTTTAAAAGATATGAATAAACAAAAATGATACCTATTTCATTTCTTCTATTATATAATAATGTATGGGAGGAAGTTTATGAAAACATATTTAACATTAGATGTTGGTGGCAGTGCCATCAAATATGCGCTATTGCAAGAAGATTTAACTATTTTAGAAAAATAAAGTGTACCAACTCCTATGGACACCCTTGAAAACTTTATTGAAACAATTGGAAAAATCTATGATCAATTTCAAGATCAGATAGATGGTATGGCTCTTTCTATGCCTGGTATCATTGATCCTGAAAGAGGCTATCAATATACTGGTGGTGCTTTACGTTATATTGATAAATTAGAAACTGTAGAAGTTTTAAAGAAGCGTTGTCCAACAAACATTACAATTGGTAATGACGCTAAATGTGCCGCCAATGCGGAAATTGGTTTTGGAAATCTCCAAGATATTCAAGATGGCGCTGTGGTTATTTTAGGAACAGGAATTGGTGGATGTTTGATTAAAGATCATAAAGTTCATACAGGAAAACATTTTTCAGCGGGTGAATTTTCTTTTATTAAAACAAACAACTTAGATCCTTTTACTTGGAATCATGCTTGGTGTACGAGAAATGGTATTTCTGGGTTATTACAACGTGTTCAAGAGGCACTTGAAACAGACAAAGAATATACTGGAATTGAAATCTTTGAAATGGCTAATAAGGGTAATGAAAAAGTCATTGCAGGAATCGATGCTTTTGCCAAGGAAGTCGCAACTCAAATCTTTAATGTACACATTATTTTTGATTGTGAAAAAGTGGCTATTGGTGGTGGTATATCTGCCCAACCATTACTTATTGAACTCATTAATAAAAATATGAATGAAATTTTTGATAATTTACACTTTGATGTTTATCATCCTGAAATTGTTCCTTGTAAATTTAGAAATGACGCTAATTTAATTGGTGCTCTTTACCAACACATTCAAACTTTTAAATAATTTTCTCTTTGAGAAATATCTTTTTTAAAAACTAAAATCAGTGTACAATAACATTGAGAGGTGACAATTATGCAAGTAGTATTTGTTGTTTTACATAAAACAGAACTTTTACAAAATTTATTAACAAGTTTAAAAAAAGCAGGAGTAAGTGGTGGAACGATTCTTGATTCTCAGGGAATGATTTCTTATATTCAAGAAAGTGATGAAAGTTATATCTTAGGTTCTTTAAGACTTTTCCTTGAACAAGCACGTCCTGATAGTAAAACAATGTTTTTCATTATTAACGATGAACAAACAGATCTTGTTTTTGATACAATTGATAAAGCTTTGGGCGGTTTAAAAAAACATAATACAGGGATTGCCTTTGCAATGCCTATTACAAAAGTTGCAGGAGTTGTAAAAGATGATTCATTATTTTAGTCAAACAGGAAACACCAAACTCCTTGGAGATTTTTTAAAAGACAATATCAATGATTCAAAAACAATCTATGTTGGTTTTTGGACAGATAAAGGAAACGCCAATCAAGAAGCTTTAGATTATTTAAAAACATTGCATCATCAAAAAATCTTTCTCTTTGGAACTGCTGGTTTCGGAAAAAGCGAAGAATATTTTAAACGTATTATAAATAAAGTGAAAGAAAGCATTGATTCAACCAATGAAGTTGTTGGAAGTTTTATGTGTCAAGGAAAGATGCCTGACTCTGTTCTTCAACGTTATCTTTCTTTAAAAGAAAGTGACAAGGCACCAAAAAATATTGATTTACTTATTGAAAACTACTATGAAGCACTAAATCATCCAAATGAAGAAGATTTAGAAAATTTGAAAAAGGCTATCGTTTAATGATAACCTTTTTCTATTTTTTTATTTAATTTTTTATAAACATTTTCGATCAACCATGGTTCTGTAGAAGCTTTTAGAGCTTCTTCAAAGTCAAACCATTGTAATCCTTTATTTTCATCTTCTTTAATAATTAATCTTTCTTGATCATCAGCTTCCATTAAATAGGTAATATTGTAATGGAGATGACTGGATACATAAACTCCATTTTTAATATGTCCATTAACAGTTAAAACTTCAATTGAAAAAGGGTCATCCTTTAAAAACTGAACATGTTTTAAACCACTTTCTTCTTGAAATTCTTTTAATGCCACTTTTTTAAAATCTTTTTGCCCATCAACATGTCCTCCAAGCCAACACCAAGAATTATAAATTTTATGATAACACATTAAAACCTTATCATGACTTTGATTTAAAACCCAACAAGAAACAGTGAAGTGTCCTATTGTATTTTTACGTGTGAGAACATCTTTTTGTTCAATCACTTTAAGTAAAAGTTCTTTATCTTTTTCTTCTTGTTCATTAAAAGGTTGATAATTGAGTAGTTTTTGTTTCATTGCTTCTCCTTAAAAAAACAGGTTATCCCTGTTTTTCAATATATTTTTGATAATACATCACACGAATTAAATCAAAGATCGTCATAATTTGATAGTTAAAGTTAATACCATCAAATCTTCCTGGTACTTGAATCGTATCTGTAGTTAATTTTCTTCTTGCATAGGTTGGATTTTGGGTAATAAGCAAAGATGTCGTATTTTGTAATGAAAGATTTGTTCTTGTATACATAAAGCCTTCTAAAGACCTTCCTGAAGAAGAAGTAAAAATAACATAATCATTTTCATTAAAAATCATATCTTTATCATACGTATGATATTGTAAAACTGTTTTCCCAAAAGAAATTAAATCTGTTTGAAATTCTACCGCAATAGACATAGGATAAAGAGCCCCTACAAGAATTACTCGTTTTGATTCATGGATTTTTGTACAGACTTCTTCTATTTTCTTTAAAAATTCTTTATTATCATTAGAAACTTTAATGCGTTCAACATACGTACAAATATTGAGATTTTCCATGCGTTCTTCAATCTGTTCAAGACGTATTCGTTTATGTTTATAATAAGTTTCTACAAATGTTTGATAATCATAGAAACCTAAATATTTTAAAAAGTTTAAAATACTTTCTGGTGTTGTCTTTAATTCATTTGCAACTTCTTCTAACGAATAATCTCCAAAGTTTTGATAATGAAGGATAAAGAATACACAAAAACGATACGCATCATCAAGAAACAATGTACCATTTAAATATTTTAAAATTCTTGAAAGTAGTATATTCATAACATCCTCCCCTTTAAATAAAATGATATTTTTTATAATACGTTACTCGCATAATATCAAAGATTGTCATCAAACGATAGTTAAAATCAATACTATCATGTCTTGAACTTGCAACATAGATCACACGTTCATCCCCAATTTGACTCTTATATTTTTTATTTTGTGTAATGAGTAAGAATTGAGATCTATTGATATCAAAATCTTGATGATCATTCATGAAAGCATCATAAGCTCTTCCTGTTGCCGAAACAAATATAACATAATCATCTTTATTGAGATCCAATTGTGTATCAAAAGAATGATATTGGAAAACAGGCTTTCCAAAAGTAATCAAATCTGTTTGAAATTCAACGGCAATAGAAATTGGATAAAGTGCTCCAATAATAACCACTCTTTTAGACGTTGAAATATCATGACAAATATGATCGAGATCTTCAATAAATTTTTCTTTATCATCACATAAATGCACTTGTTTAAAAAGATCATCCATTTTTAAACCAAGCATTCTTGAACGAATTTGATCTTGTCTTAAAATAACATCGGCATAAAGCTTATCTTGGAAAGAAGCATAATCATCAAATCCCAAATGACTTAAAAAATTTAAAATTGCTTCTTTAGAAATCTTTGATTTTTCAACCACTTCTTCTAATGTCATTTTATAAAAATCTATATAATTTTCAATAAAGAATACACAAAAACGATAATTATCATCTAAAAAAAGAGTTCCATTAAAGTATTCAAGTATTCTTGCAAGTAGTACATTTCCCATACGTACCTTTCCTTTCTATATTAAGCCTAGTTTTTCTAAGCTTAAGGCAATTCCATCTTGATCAGGATCTTTGAAAGTATCATAAGCAATATCTAATAACTTTTCCTTTGCTCCTTCAAAAACAATTCCTTGATTTGCTTTTTCAAGCATTTGATAATCATTCATACTATCTCCAAAAGCAATTGTATCTTCCATATTTGCATGATAGTAATCCATCACTCTTTCAATGGCATCTGCCTTCGTACAGTTCTTTGAAATAATTTCCCCATTAATAAAATCATCTTCTGGTTTAGAAAAAACAACGACATTAAAATCTTTACTTAAATGAGGCACTGTATCAAGCAATGCATATTTATCATATGCAATAAAAACAATTTTAGTCACTTTATCTTTACCAGGATCATATTCAGTAATTGGTTTGAAGGCTTGATTACGTTTTTCAAAGAAACGAGCTAATTCTGGATTGGCTTGTGTATCTTTGATTTGTCTTCTTTCCATATACTCTCTAGCATAACCTGATTGAAAAAGTTCATCTTTCGTTTCAAGAGTAAAGCCAACTTGTGCATTAGAAAATAAAACAATAGCTTGTTGTAAAAGCTTACTATCTAAAAAGTTTTCATAGATATACTCACCATCAATTTGAATAAAGCTTCCCGCTGCTGAAATAACACCATCAAAACCTACATCTAAAATATCTTGTGTAATCGAAACAGGTGCTCTTCCTGTACATAAGAAAGCCTTATGTCCATTTTCTCTTAACTTACAAATAGCTTCTTTATTTCTTTTTGTAATTTCTCTACTTTTCCCACGAATTGTTCCATCAATATCAAAAAATACATACTTCATTTTTCTTACCTCTTACTTCATGATTTCTTCAATCAAAATAGGTTTTTCAACAAATTCATCCACAATTGTATAACTTTGATAAATTTCTTCTATGATTTCTTGACTCACTTTATTTCTTGCATAAACAGTCAATAACGTTTCACCGATTTCTACATGATCCCCTATTTTTTTATTTAAAACAAGTCCTACAGCATGATCAACATCTTCATCTTTAGTCATGCGACCACCACCTAATTTCATTGAAACAATTCCTAAATTCTTTGCTTCTAATGCTTTGACATAACCTGTTTCCTTTGAAGTTATTTCCATTATAACACTTGGTTTTTCAAATAGTTCAGGATTTTCTATATATGAAACATCTCCACCCTGTCTTTGAACCATTTCTTTAAGTTTTTCTAAAGCCTTTCCATTAGAAATTACCTCTTGTAATGCTTTATACGCCTCTTTTTCATCTTGATAAAGTTTTGCTTGAACAAGCATTGTACTTCCTGCTTTTAAACAAAGTTCCTCTAAATCTTGAGGTCCATTTCCTTTAAGCGTTTCAATTGCTTCAATGACTTCTAAACTATTACCAATTGCCTTTCCTAAAGGTTGTGACATACTTGAAATAGTTGCACGTGTATCTTTATGACAATGTTTTCCAATGTCGATCATGGTTTGAGCAAGCTTTTTAGCATCTTCTAATGTTTGCATAAAAGCACCATTTCCATATTTGACATCTAATAAAATCGTATCTGCCCCACTGGCAAGTTTTTTAGACATAATGGATGAAGCAATTAAAGGAATACATGAAACCGTTCCAGTAACATCACGCAAAGCGTAGATTTTTTTATCAGCAGGTACAAGGGAAGCACTTTGTCCAATAATAGCTAAACCAATATCATTGACTTGTTTGATAAAATCTTCTTCTGATACATAAATATTAAAACCTGGAATAGATTCTAATTTATCCAATGTTCCACCGGTATGTCCTAAACCTCTTCCTGACATTTTAGCTACTTTACCACCGCAAGCCGCAACAATTGGTCCTAATACAAGAGATGTTTTATCACCAACACCCCCAGTTGAATGCTTATCCACTTTAATTCCTTCAATTTTAGATAAATCGATAATATCTCCACTATATTCCATAGCTTGTGTAAGCATTGCCGTTTCTTTTGCAGTAAGTCCTTGAAAACAAATTGCCATTAATAATGCTGACATTTGATAATCAGGAATACTTCCATCAACATAACCATCTATAATAAATTGAATTTGTTGCTGATTGAATTCTCCATTATTCTTTTTATATTCTATTAAATCAACCATTCTCATTGCCATTTCCCCTTTATTTCAATCTAATCTTATTTTACTATAATTTATTTTATTTTGAAAACACTTTCATAACTTCGAGAGAATCTTTTCAATCATAGAAAGAAATTCTTCCATTTTTTGAGAAGAATTTCTCTTACAGACAATCCCATAAGGTAAAAAATAGTCTTCTTTTAAAGAAGGATGGACATTCATCTAACATTCAAGCGATAATAAAAAATCTTGACATAGTACCAACCAAAAGAAAGTTAGGTATTGAAGCTATTCAAGAAGCTTATCAATTTGATTGTACTTTTTTGATACGGCGGAAGCTTATGGACATCGTGGTATTGAAGAAAGTAAAAACAAGTCTTTTAGTGCCAATTGGCGAAAAAAATAATTTTTGATAAAATGTACTTGGAGGTGGATTTATGAAAATCTTAGTATGTGCCCCATTACAAGAGGCCGAAAGTAAAAAAATCCAAGAATATTTTATAAATGATACTGTTCTTATTAAAAGAAGACCAACTCAAGAAGATATTGATCAAGTTGATGTCATTGTGGGAAATCCACATCTTGATTTAAATTTAAATCAAGAACATTTACAAGCTCTCTTACTTAATAGTGCAGGAAGCGATCAATATATTAAAGAAGGTATTTTAAATAAAACCACTAAACTTACTAATGCCAGTGGAAGTTATGGGATTGCCATTAGTGAACATGTTATTGGTATGATGATTACTTTCTGTAAAAACTTAAAAACGTATGCTTTACAAATGAAAGAAGGAAATTGGCTTCCTTCAAAACAAGGAAAAGAAATTTATCATAGTCGTGTTTGCATTGTTGGCTATGGTGATATTGGCTATGAAATTGCGAAAAGACTAAAAGCCTTTGATTGTCATATTACCGCTATTAAAAGAAGAGTCCAAAAGGAGCTTCCTTATGTTGATGAAGTCGCAACAATCAATGATTTAGATACAATTTTACCACAAAGCGATTTTGTGATTTTATCACTTCCACAAAGCAAAGAAACAATTCATATTTTTAACAGAGATAAATTATTAAAAATGAAAAAAGATGCTGTCTTAATCAATGTTGGTCGTGGAAGTGCCATCAGTAATAAAGATTTAATAGAAGTATTAAATCAAGGGCATCTTTATGGTGTTGGTTTAGATGTTGTGGAAGAAGAACCTTTACCTGCAACTTCACCTTTATGGAGCTATGATCGTGTTTTAATTACTTCTCATAGTTCAGGTGGTTTTGTTTGGCAAAGTGTTCGTAATTATTATACAGAGCTTGTTATTAGAAATATTGAACATTTAAAAAATCATGAAACTTTAGAAAATGAAGTTGATTTTCAAACAGGTTATCGAAAAGTTGTCACATATAAAAAATAGCGCCTCAGCGCTATTCAAACTTTTGATCAACTTCAAAAATATTATGCCCGTTAAGATAATCTTTTACCAGCATACGTTTCTTACCTTCTAATTGGAATTCAGTAATAATATAAACCCCATCTTGTACCTTTACACCAATAGCATCTTTAAAAATCTTCACGATTGTTCCAGGTTCTTGGTGTGCGTGATGTGTCATAGCATTTGGACAATTATGTACAAGCCCTTGATAGATTTTTACTGTTTTTCCTTGATACGTTGTATAAGCTCCAGGCCAAGGATTTAATCCTCTTACATGGTTATAAACTTCTACTGCTGGCTTATTGAAATCAATTTTTTCTTGTTCTCTAGAAATAACAGGAGAATATGTTACTTTTGATTCATCTTGAGGAATGGATTCATTTGTCCCCTCAATAATAGCAGGCATTGCTTCAATAATCGCTTCAGCTCCTAAAATAGATAAACGATCATAAAGTTCTCCTACTGTTTCATCATTAGAAATAGGCGTTTCTTTTTGATAAATGATATTTCCTGCATCCATCTTTTTTACCATATACATAATTGTTACTCCTGTTTTTTCATCTCCATTTAAAATGGCATAATGAACAGGTGCTCCTCCACGATATTTTGGAAGTAATGACGCATGAACGTTAATACATCCAAGACGTGGGCAATCTAAAACTTCTTGTGGAATCATTTGTCCATAAGCAGCTGTAATAATTAAATCAGGTTGCATATTTATAATGGCTTGATAATCATCTTTGATACGTTGTGGTTGAAATACGGGTATATCATGTTCTAAGGCCACAACTTTAACTTCAGGCATTTTAAGTTCTTTTTTTCTTCCAACACGACGATCTGGTTGTGAAACAACTTGGACGATGTTGTAATCATGTTGAATTAAGTTTTTTAAAACAGCTTCAGAGAAAGTTGCTGTTCCCATAAATACGATTTTTAATTGATTCATTCTTTTCACTTCCTTCTATAAGATATTACTAATAAATTGAGAGATAAGCAAGACAATTGTTTGAATTATTTGGATACAAATTTGACTTATCTTTTTAACAATTAAAGAAAGTGTATTATCTTTTTGATTATCATAGAGACCTTCATCTGAATTAACTTCTTTTTGTTTTTGTACATTTTGTTCAAAAGCAACAATATTTTTAGAAACCATTTCATTTTGAATATAATGATTATTCAACAAACCATTCATACAAAATAATAATAAACCGACCATTGTAAAATCAATTAAAAGTTCTTTCATTGTAAATACTCCTTAATTACTTGAGACATCACTTCGATTGTATTTTGGACTTCTTCTTTCGTATTATTTTGTCCTCCAAATTCAATTAAAATCGTATGATCACAAATACCTTGATTATAATGATTTTTCTTTACCATAATTCCTTTAGATAATCCTGGCACTTTCTCATTTGCCCTGTTAGAAAGTTCTGTAGATAATTGATTGACCATATCAAATTTTCCACTACTTTTTCCTACGACAAACAAAATCTTAGCATAACTTTTTTGATTATAAACCAGTGTAGAATATTTTTTATCAAGGCTATCTCGATGAAAATCAATGACTAAATCATATTGCCCATTTTCTCTTAAAGAATTTTCTAAATACATCTTTGAAACAACATAAGATTGATTATATGCAATTCGATGTATATTTTTATAGTTTTCAAAATCATTTTGTTCAACATCACAAAAATAACCTTCTTTTGTTAAACAATCCTTTAAATAACTTGCTCCCTCTTTTACATTATATCCAACATATTCTTCTCCTTGATGTGTATTATATAGATGAATTTTCTTACTTGAGGTAACTGGTACGCTTGTCTGCAAGGCTTCCGTTGTTGAAATTGCTTTAAAAACTTTCACATTTTGATGACTATAAGAAGGTAAATAGATAATCATTAAAACAATGATCATTATTTTGAAAATAATTTGAATAGATACTTTTATTTTCATAGGCGCTCTCCTTGTATGTATTCAAATATATGAAATAAATCAAGAATTATACCTTAAGTCATTTAAAGCCTTTGAAAGAATGGCACTTACCTTTTCTACCGTTTCGTCAATTTGTTTATCAGACATCACAAAATTACGATCAACTGGTGTCAGTATTTCATAAAGCAACGATTCTAATTCTTCTTGTTCAAGACTTCCTACATGCCCTAATAAATACTGTTGTTGACTTGCAGAAAGCTCTCCTTCATATTTCTTTCTTTTACCAATCTTTAATTTATTTTTTATATCCAAAGCATCCCCAAAATAGTCTTTCATTAATTGAAAAACATCTCTTACAATGGAACTGGCATAAATCACTGTAGGAACACCAATTGCGATGACAGGACATCCTAAAGTTTCTTCTTGAATGGCCTGACGATGATTACCAATACCACTCCCTGGATGAATCCCAACATTATTAATTTGAATCACATGTCCTAATTTTTGATAATCTCTTGCACATAAAGCATCAATAGCGATCACTAAATCAATTTGAAACTGATCAACCATTGCTTGAATCACTTCAACTGTCTCAACTCCTGTTTGATACATCACACCTGGTGTCAATGATAAAATATCATAATAATGATTTTCTAACTTAAGACCATCATCTAAATAATGAGTCACACGAATGTCTCTTAAGGTACGTGGTCCAATGGCATCACTGGTTAAATAAGGATTTCCTAGTCCAATAATTAAAATACGGGGATAATCATTTTGATCTATCATCTCTTTTAAAAGTCGAGTCACATGTTGACTAATTGACATAAAAGATTCTTTAAAAAAAATTTCGATATACTTTCCCTTTTTCAAATAATCCGTATCTTCTAAAAATTCATAGGTTTCTATTGAAAAATTATCCATTTTTTCAATAAAGCGCTTATAATGTTTTCCTTCCTTTAATAATTCTAAAGATTCTTTCGCCAAATCACTATGTGTATTGTACTTATTCATATTCTCACCTTAAAAATTATTACCTTATTTCCAACAAATTACACAAAATTGTTGCAATTACTTGACTTTTTATATATAATGAAATGGCAAATTGCAAAGCGAGGTGAAAGATCATGGCAAATATGAAACAACAAATTAAACGTTATAAAAACGATAACAAAAAAAGAGCTAAAAACGCTTCTTATAAATCAGCTTTAAAAACTGCAATCAAAAACGTAAGAGCTGAAGTTGAAGCTGGAAATAAAGAAGCTGCTGAAAAAGCATTAGTAATCGCTTCTAGCAAATTAGATTCTTATGTAAATAAAGGAATCCATCATAAAAACTACGCTATTAGACAAAAATCTAAATTAGCTAAATTAGTTAACTCAATCTAATCATTGAAACCAGACAAATGTCTGGTTTTTTTGTTTATTCTTTCTTTTCTTGATTATAATGTTAATAGACTTTGAAATAAAATAAGAGTAAAATATTTTTACATTACAAGGAGATGTATTTATGGAAAGAAAAGATATAGAAGAAAAATATACTTGGGATCTCTCTAAAATTTATCAAGATCCTCAAGAGTTTTATCATGATATAGAAGTCAGTCAACAATTACTTGATGAGTTGACTTCATTTCAAGGAAAGCTTACAGAAAGCATTGAAACGTTTCTACGTTTTTTATCAAAGCGTGACGAAATGTCCATGCTTGTAAGTAAAGCCTATTGCTTTGCGCATTTAAACTGCGATGTAGAACCTAAAAATCAAGAATATCAAAAGATGTTGGCAACAGTGATGTCACTCATTCAACAATCAAGTGTTAAACTTGTTTTTGTTGATAATGAAATCGTTGAAAATGATGAAACTGTAAGAGAATATTTAAAAGATGAACGTTTAAAATCTTATCGGTATTCTTTAGAAAATGCTTTAGCATTTAAATCTCATTTATTAGATAAAGAACAAGAAGAATTGGTTGCAAAAGTAGACAATATCTCTGAATTAGCAGAACAAGTTTTTGATTCTTTACGCCTAGAATTTGAAGATGTTGAAGTCAATGGTCAAAAGAAAACATTAAATCAAGCGACACTTAATGAATTTTTAAAGAATAAAAATAGAGACGTTAGAAAACAAGCCTACCATCATTTCTTTAAAGAATATCAGCGTTTTGAAAATACTTTTGCTTCTACGCTTTCAGGGGTTATGAAAAAAGATGCTTTTTATAGTGATATCCGTCATTTTGATTCACCACTTGCAGCAAGTGTTTTTAATGATGATGTCCCTACTGATTTATTCTTTAAAATTTTAGATAAAGCAAATAATGAATATCGCTATTTATTCCATCGCTATAATCATTTAAAAAAAGTAATTCTTGGGCTAGATGAACTTTATAATTATGATTTATCAGTTCCTCTTGTAAAAAGTGTTTCTAAGAAATTTACAGTTGAAGAATGTTTTGACATCATTAATCAATCTTTAGCACCTTTTGGTAAAGATTATTTAGCTATTATTAATCGTGCTAAAGAGGAAAGATGGATCGATTACTATCCTACTGTTGGTAAACGTGGTGGCGCTTATAGTAGCGGAAGTTACCTAACACAACCTTATATTTTAATGAATTTCATTGGCGATTATAATTCTTTATCAACTATGATCCATGAATTAGGTCATAGTGTGCATACGTATTTATCAAGCCATAATCAAGATTATATTAATAGTAATTATCGTATCTTTGTCGCTGAAGTCGCTTCAACCGTTAATGAAACTTTACTTATCAACTATATGATGGATCATGCTTCATCTAAAGAAGAAAAAGCTTATTATATTTATGAACAATTAGAAAATTGTGTTGGTCTTATTTTTAGACAACCAATGTTTGCGGACTTTGAACACCGTCTTCATGAAATGGCTAAAAACAATGAACCCATGTCTTCTAAAATCATGACTGATCTTTATGCAAAATTGAATCAAGAATACTTTGGTGAAGATGTAAAAATGGATGAACTTGTAGGTTGGTCTTGTTATTATGTTCCTCATTTCTATTATGATTATTATGTTTATAAATATACTTTAGGAATGACTGTTGCTTTAGCTATCGTTAAACGTATATTAAATGGTGACACGCAACAAGTTGAACGTTATTTAAACTTCTTAAAATCAGGTGGAAAAGAATCTCCTGTTGACTTATTAAGTCATGCGGGTGTTGATCCTTTAGATGACGCTATTTATGATGATGCTTTCCATTATTTTGAAGATTTGTTAAATGAATTTGAAAAGCTGGTAAAATAATTTATAATAGTATTAGGTGATAGAAATGAAAAGAGAACAAACAAGAGCGTTTCAAGTAGGAAATTTAACATTAGGTGGTAATAATCATGTCATTATTCAATCCATGACAAATACCAAAACTAAAAATGTAGAAGCAACCGTTAAACAAATCCAAGAATTGGAGGATGCCGGTTGTGAAATGGTTAGAATGGCTGTTTTTGACAAAGAAGATGCATATGCGATTGCTGATATTAAAAAACAAGTGCATATTCCTTTAGTTGCCGATATTCATTTTGACTATCGTTTAGCTTTGATTGCGATTGAATCAGGAATTGATAAAATTCGTATTAATCCTGGAAATATTGGAAGTATTGAAAAAGTAAAAGCAGTTGTTGAATCTTGTAAAGAACATCATATTCCTATTCGTATTGGTGTCAATAGTGGTTCTTTAGAAAAAGATATCTTAGAAAAATATGGTCGTCCTACTGCTAAAGGAATGATTGAAAGTGCAAAGAAACATATTGATATTTTGGAAAGTCTAGATTTCCATGATTATTGTATTTCTTTAAAATCTTCCGATACAATGCTTACAATTGAGGCCTATACACTTGCTAGTGAAACCTTTGATTGTCCCCTTCATTTAGGGGTTACAGAAGCTGGAACAAAACTTGGAGGAACAATTAAATCTTCTTTAGGTATTGGTACTTTATTATATCAAGGAATTGGAAATACGATTCGTGTTTCTTTAAGTGATCATCCTGTAGAAGAAATTAAAGTAGCAAAAACATTGCTTAAAGAATTGGGATTAATAAAAAATGTTCCTACCCTTGTATCTTGTCCAACTTGTGGAAGAATTCAATATGATTTGATTCCAGTCGCTAAAGAAATTGAAGATTTCTTAAATAATATCCATCAAGATATTACCGTAGCCATTATGGGTTGTGCAGTTAACGGTCCAGGTGAAGCCAAAAATGCCGATATTGGTATTGCCGGTGGTGTTAAAGAAGGATTATTGATCAAAAAAGGAAAAATTATTAAAAAAGTTAAACAAGAAGATATGGTACAAACGCTCAAAGATGAAATTTTAAAGATGGTTAATTCATAATAACCATCTTTTTTTCATATATATAACTATGGAGGCGTAAAACTATGGAAAATTTATTCATTGAACATTTTTTATCGTATGAAGATTTTAGAAGCAATAAGGAAATACAAGCATTAGAGCTAAATGAAGAAGATTTGAAGGCAATCTATCAAGTGATAGATCAAAACCGTTTTTTACTCTGTAGTGAACATTATTTACCTATTCTATTTCAATCAATTATGAAAAAAACTAGTGTTGCCACTAGTTTAAAATTGAAATCTTTGTTTCAAAATCATCATTCAATATTTCTAAATTCTTGATTTTTCAACATATCTATTTCTTCTTTATAAGGAGCTTTACCATCAATATAAGGTGTTTCTAAGATCTTAGGAACATCTTTTATTCTTTCATTATGAGCAATCCCATTTAAAATATCAAAACCAATCTCACCTAAGCCAAGATTTGCATGACGATCTTTATGAGCTCCTTTAACATTTTTAGAATCATTTAAATGAACAACAAGTAAACGATCTAAACCAATCACTTGATTAAATTCATCTAAGATTGCATCAAAATTTGATAAATCATAACCTGCATCGTGAATATGACACGTATCTAAACAAACACCTAATTTTTCAGGATAATCACAATGAGAAATCAAATAATTGATTTCTTCAAATGTCTTTCCTAACTCACTGCCTTTTCCTGCCATTGTTTCTAAGGCGATCTTTCCTTGATAAGGTGTATCTTTTAATACTTCATTTAAACCTTTAATGATTTGTTGAAGACCTACTTCTTCTCCAGCTTTTACATGACTTCCAGGATGTAAAACAAGAATCGATGTCCCAATATCTTGACATCTTTGGAGTTCTTGTTTTAAGAAGTTAACAGCTAATTCAAAAGTTTCTTCTTTAACCGTGTTAGCAAGATTAATGATATAAGGTGCATGAACAACAACATTTTTTAAATCAATGTTATTTTCCTTCATTAAAGCTTTTGCCTCTTCCACCTTTAATTCACTAATAGCTTTTCTTCTCGTATTTTGTGGTGCACCTGTATAAAACATAAACGTATTAGCACCATAAGATAAAGCTTCTTTTACTGAACCTAAAAGCATGTCTTTTCCAGACATTGAGACATGACTACCAATTATCATTGCCTTCCTCCATACGTTTAGCGATTTGTGCTTGACGGGCACGTTCTTTCTTTTGACGACGGATATCATCACGAATCATCGCACGTTTTTGTTTACGTACAACTTGTTCAACTTGATATTTACGTTTCTTTTTATATCCTGGTTTCACTTTTTTAGGTTTACGGATAATCATTTGAACCTGTTTTTCAAGTTCAGTTTGTTGACGAATACGTTTTTTACGTTTTTCTCTTTGTCCTAAATCCACAAATTGTCCGTTTTTAAGTTGCATATTCTTAAATTCAATCCCTTTTCTTTCAAGAATTGCAATATTTTTTTCATCCGTTGTATCATACATACTATAACAAATACCTGTATAGTTTCCACGCCCTGAACGTCCACTTCGATGAATATAAAAATCAGGTTCTGTTGGAAATTGCATATTAATGACATGAGAAACACCATCAATATCAATTCCACGTGCAGCAATATCTGTCGCAACAATGTATTGATATTCATTGTTATTGATTTGTCGCATCATTTTCTTTCTTTCACGAGGTTCTAAATCTCCGTGAATTTCTCCAACTTTATAACCATCTTCTCTTAATTGTCGCGTAATCTTTGATACTTCTGTTCTTTTATTCGCGAAAATAATACAAATATAAGGATCAATTGTTGCCATGATCTTCTTTAAAACATCATAACGATCTTGATGCTTTGTTGCGAGTAAAATATGTTCAACATTGGCTGTTGTAGCAAGTTTACTATCGATTTCAATAGTAATTGGACTTTGCATATATTTCTTTAAAAATGGTCTTAGATTTTGTGGAATCGTTGCTGAGAAAACCATCATTTGTAGATCATCAGCCATTTTTCCTGCCACAGCATCAATATCTTCTAAATAACCAAATTCTAATGCCATATCTGCTTCATCGACTACAAAAGTTTTTGCTGTTGTAATTTGTAAAGCTTGCGCATCTAAAGATAAATCTTTGATACGTCCTGGTGTTCCAATAACCACGTGTGGTTGTGTTGAAAGTTTATTAACAGCTCTTTGACGGTCACTTCCTCCAACAATCAATGAAACACGCAATTCTGGTAAATATTTTGTAAATGTTTTAGCGTTATTAAATAATTGAGAAGCAAGTTCTCTTGTTGGTGCTGTAATAACAGCTTGCACACAATCTTTATTGACATCAATACGAGACATGATTGGTAATAAAAATGCATGTGATTTACCTGTCCCTGTTTGTGAAATCCCGATAATATCTCTATTTTTTAATACAAGGGGAATGACTTTTTCTTGTATTGGGGTTGGCTTTTTAAAACCTAACTCTTTAATTACTTGATTACAATATTCTTGTAATTTAAAATCTTGAAAAGTTGCCATAAAATCCTCCTTTTTTCTTTTTTTAGTCACGTTATTATACCACATTTTTGATACATTTCAACAAATATTATGGATGGATTTTTATAATTATTCTATAATACTCTTGTTGGAGGTGATTAGATGATCTTAAATACTGGTAATCGCAGCGATATTCCTGCCTTTTTTAGTGACTGGTTTTTTAATCGTATTCAAGAAGGTTTTGTCTGTGTTCGTAATCCCTATTCCCCTCATCAAGTCACAAAATATATTTTAGATCCTCAAGTCATTGATATTATTTGTTTTTGTACTAAAAATCCTAAACCAATGCTTTCACGTCTAGATTTAATCAAAGACTATAAACAATTTTGGTTTGTAACAATCACCCCTTACAATCAAACGATTGAACCCTATGTTCCCAATAAAAACGAAATTATTCGTAGCTTCATTGAACTATCTAAAAAAATAGGAAGTCATTGTATTGGTTGGCGTTATGACCCTATCTTTTTAAATGATTATTATACCATTGAATATCATCTTCGAATCTTTGAAAAAATGTGTCAAAAACTAACTGGATATACTCATCAATGTGTCATTAGTTTTATCGATTTATATCAAAAAACAAAAAAGAATTTTAAAGAAGTTCAAGAAGTAAGTCAAAAAAATCAAATCTATCTTTGTCAGAAATTTGTAGAAATTGGAAAAAAATATAACATTGAAATCTATTCATGTCACGAAAATGAATTTTTAAAAACAACAGGTGTTCATACAAGTGGGTGTATGAATCAACAAATTATTGAAAGAGCTCTAGGTCATTCATTAAAACTACCTAAAATAAATGAAGCTAGACAAGGATGCCGTTGTTTATTAAATAATGATATTGGCGTTTATAATACGTGTTTACATGGTTGCCTTTATTGTTATGCCAATTACGATCGTGTAACTGTTTTAAAAAATGTTAAAATGCATAATAAAAAGTCCCCTTTTTTAATTGGAGACTTTCAAAAAGACGATATTATTAAAGAAGCAAAACAGGTTTCTTATATTGATCGACAACTTTCCCTATTTTAAGGGATGTGCGTGGCGATAAGCAACACCTCTAGTAATACGTAATAAATTATCTTCTCCAGGAAATTTCACAGGTACAACTGGATTTTCTTGATACATTTTCATTACATCTTCAATATCGACAATGATTTCATCAAATTTCATGAGTCCATACATTTTAGGTGGAAGTAAATAAAGTGGTTTATCAATTGTTTGATTTTTTAAAGCTCTATCTAATTCTACCTTCAAATGTGGACATAAAATAACAACATCAAAACGGTCTAATTCTTTTAATCCTAAACCAAATGGTAAAAATTCAATACTGTATTTATCTTCTAAATTTTTTTCTTTAATTTCTTTTTCCATCCTTGTTGCAATAGCACTTGAAGAAAAGCCCCCACCACAACATAATAATATTTTAATCATTTAAACACCTCACTATTTATTAGTATAACATGCCCTCCATTTCAATGTAAGGGCTTTTATTTTTCTTTTTAATTTTTATCTTATTTTTTTAAGTTTCACTTTTTTACCTTTTCATCATATTTTATAGTAGGTGATTTTATGTATCCTTATCAAAACCCCAATTATTATTACTATCAACCTCAGATGTATCCTTATTTTCAAAGAATGCCTAAAAAATTCAATTTACAACATACTCTTCATACAACGATACGAGGTATTCAAATCGCAAATCAAGTTATTCCTATTATCTATCAAGTAAAACCATTAATTGATAATACCAAACAAGGTTTGACTTTATTAAAAACAATGAATCATTTAAATGACATAGATTTTGATGAAATAGAAAAGGAATTAAAACCAATTTCTAAAGAAAACAATGAAATATTTGAAAATATGTTATAATCATCTTTGAGGTGATAAAAGATGTTAGTAAAAGGTATTGTTCCTAGAGGTTATTGTAAAGGCGTTGTTCGTGCAATTGAAATAGCTAAAAAACAAGTACACCAAACAACACCTGTTTATATTCTAGGAATGATTGTACATAATCAATATATTGTAAATGCTTTAGAAGATTTAGGAATTCAAACAATTGATATCAAAGGAAAAACACGATTAGAACTATTAGATGAAATCAATGAAGGAAAAGTCATTATTACTGCTCATGGAGCAAGTCAAAAAGTATTTGATAAAGCGAAAGAAAAAGGTTTAGAAGTAATTGATGCCTCTTGTTTAGATGTAATTAAAACTCATGACCTTATTCAAGATAAATTAAATGAAGGTTATGAAATTTTGTATATTGGTAAAAAGGGACATCCTGAAGCAGAAGGCGCAATTTCAATTGATGAAAAAAGAATTCATTTAATAACAAATATAGATGATTTAAAAACAATAGATCCTACTAAAAAATATGTTATGACTAATCAAACAACAATGTCTCTTTATGATGTTTATGATTTATGCGAAAAAGCAAAAGAAATTTTACCTTTTGTAGAAATTGAAAAAGAAACATGCACAGCTACTAAAATACGTCAAGAAGCTATTAAAAACATTGAAGATGATGTTGATATTATCTTTATTGTGGGTGATCCTCATTCAAACAACACAAGAAAACTTGCAAGTATTGCTCATGATTATCATACATGTGACGTTTATATGATTGAAAGTATTGAAGATTTAGAAATTGAATGGTTAAAAAATAAAAGATATGCTGCTGTAAGCTCAGGAGCTTCTACACCAACATATCTTACAAATCAAGTAATTGATTATTTAAAACAATTTGATATCAATGATTCTAAAACATATCAAAAACCTATCATTGATAAAAATAAAATATTAAACCAAAAAGATGCCTAGGCATCTTTTTCTTGTGGTAACCATTGTACTTTGAAAAAATAAATAATAAAAATCAAACTACATACGACCCATGTTGTAGGCCATCCTAAAAAGACATAAACAATATCACTTGTTACTTTTGTAATTAAGAAAAGATAAATTTGTCTTAAGAAAACAAAAGAGAATATCATCACATACATTGGAACAGCTGAACGTCCAGCTCCACGTAAAACTCCATTGATAACTTGATTGATTGGTAAAACAATATAGAATGGTAAGAATGTTAACTGCATCAATCTTCCAGCATCAATCACATCTTTTTCTTGATTAAATAAAGCAATAAAATCACGACCAAAGAAATACATAATTACTACAAAACAAGCAATGGTAAGTGTTGCTAATGCTGTTGTAATATAAGCTCCTTTTTTTACACGGTCATACTGTTTAGCTCCTATATTTTGACCAACAAAAGTTGTAATAGCCATATTAAAAGCTTGTAAAGGTAAGTTAACAAAACCATCTATTTTAATCGTTACAGAATAACCTGCTATAACAGAGGCTCCATAAACATTAATATAAGATTGAACAATGACATTTGATAAAGAAACAATACTTTGTTGAAAACCTGTAGGTAAACCAATTTTTATAATTTTTAATAAAATTTCTTTGTCAAAGCCAATTTCCTTTAAAATAACTTTATAATCATCCTCTGTTTTCATTAAAACATACATGACCATAATTGCTGAAATAGCTTGAGCAATTAAAGTCGCATATCCTGCACCAGCTACACCAAAATGAAAATATTTAACAAATAAAAAGTCTAGGATAATATTAACAACACTTGAAAAAATCAAAAAATAAAGCGGTCTTTTAGAATCTCCCACCGAACGTAAGATACCTGATCCCATATTATAGACCATTACAAAAATAAGACTCCAAAAATAAATAGATAAATACGTTGAAGCTTCAGAAAACACTTCACTAGGAACACCAATTGCTTTTAAAATTGGATCATTAAATAATAAACCAACAATCGTTAAAACAACTCCCATAACAAGAGTTAAAGCGATACTATTATGAATTGCTCTTTTCATTTTACAAGTATTGCCAGCTCCAAAGAATTGAGCAATGACAACTCCTGCCCCTGTTGAAATGCCCATAAAAAAACCAATCAACATATTAATAATTGGTGTACTTGCACCAACTGCCGCTAAAGCAACTTTTCCAACATAATTTCCTACAACATAAGAATCGACTGCATTATAAAGTTGTTGAAATAAGTTACCTATTAATAAAGGAATTGAAAACAAAATAATTGCTTTGACAATACTTCCTTTTGTTAAATCCTGTGTATTTCCTTTCATACATTCACCTTCCATTTATAATTTTACTCTTATTTTATTAAAAACAAAAATATTTGCACGAAATGAAAAAAATTAATTTCAATACATTCTTTTCGCTATAATAAAATTAAGTTGGAGGTTAGTTATGAATAAAAAAATTATCTTTTTTGATGTTGATGGTACTCTCGTTGATGTTAGACCTGCAAGAGAATATGTACCAGAATCAACAATCAAAGCAGTAAGAGAAACAAGAAAAAAAGGGAATTTATGTTTTTTATGTACAGGAAGATCACTTGCTGAAATCTACCCACATATTTTAGATGTCGGTTTTGATGGCATCATTGGTGCTGGTGGTGGCTTTGTAACCATTGGTGATGAAATGCTTTATCATAAAAAAGTATCTAACAAAGATGTACATCGTGTCGTTGATTTCTTTGAAGAAAATGATTATGACTACTATCTTGAAAGTAATGGTGGATTATTTGCTAGTGAAAATTTAGTATCTCGCTTAGAAATGATTACTTATGGCGATTTAGAAAATGACGAAAAGGCTAGAAAGAAAAAAGCTGAACAACCAAGTCACTTTATTACATCTTTAATAGAGGGAGAAAGTATGTATCGTAGTGATGTCAATAAAATTTGTTTTTTAGAAAATAAAGATATTCCTTTTCAAACAATTATAGATAACTTTTCTGATGCATTCAATGTTATTCATTGTACCGTTCCTTCTTTTGGAGATGACTCAGGAGAATTATCCGTTGTTGGTGTTAACAAGGCAAGCGCCATTGAAGCACTTATCAATCATTTAAACATTCCTCAAGAAAATACATTTGCCTTTGGCGATGGCATGAATGACGCTGATATGTTAGAGTATTGCCATATCGGTATCGCTGTTGGTAACGCTAAAGAAGGTTTAAAAGCAATTGCTGATGAAGTATGTGATGATATTGCTGAAGATGGTATTTATAAAACCATGAAAAAATATCAACTTATATAAAAAAAACATTGGCTTTTTTTCCAATGTTTTTTTATTAGAGTAAATGTGTCATTAAAATGGTCGCAAGTCCTAAAAATGCAAAGAAGCCAAACATATCTGTACATGTTGTTACAAAAACCCCACTGGCAAGGGCTGGATCAACATGAAATCTATCTAAAATAACCGGTACAAAATAACCTGCAAGTGTGGCAACAATCATGTTACAAATCATGGCGAGTCCAGCTACAACACCAAACCATGGATTACCAGCAAAGAACCAAGCCCCTACTGAAACTAATACCCCAATGACAACACCATTTAAAATACCAAGTCCAATTTCTTTTAATAAAACTTTGCGAGCATTTTCTTTATCTAATTCTCCTAGTGACAAACCACGAACAACAATAGTTAAAGTTTGTGTTCCGGCATTACCACCCATTCCTGTAATAATCGGGCTAATCGTTGCAAGAGCAACAACTTTCGCAATTGTTCCTTCAAAAACACTAACAACACTTGAAGCCATAATTGCTGTAAAAAGATTGACAATCAACCAAGGAATACGGTTTTTAAAAGATTCTACAAGTGTTGAATCTAAACGTTCTTCAGAACCAACCCCTCCTAATAAGTTCATGTCTTCTGTTGTTTCTTCTTCGATGACATCCATAACATCATCGATATCAATAACACCTAATAAATGATGTTGTTCATCTATAACAGGCATCAAAATATATCCATATTTACTAAAAGTCTTCGCAACTTCTTCTTGGTCTTCATAATAATAAACAGCTTTAACATTTTGATTTGTAATCTCAAGCATTTGTGTATCAAAGGTACTTGTAACGATATCACCTAAAGAAACAACCCCCTTTAATACATTATCTTTATCTACAACATAAAGATAATGTCTAGGTTCTTCTTCCGTTGTTTGCAAAAATAACAATGTTTCTTTGACTGTATTATTTGCATGAATATCTAAATATTCAGTTGTCATGATTCCCCCAGCAGTTTCTGGGTTATATTGTAATAACTGTTTGACATCTTCTTTATCGTCATCTTCCAATAACTCTAAAAAAGCATTTTTTTCATCTTCATCTTCGATTGATCCGATAACATCCGTAATAACGTCATGACTTACTTCATCTAAGATTTGTTTTTGTTTGTATTTTGAAAATAAATTCAACCATTCTAAGATAAGTTCTTCATCATCTTCTTCATCTAAAATATCACCAATAACTTCATTTGGTAAATGTTCTAAGATTTCTTTTGATGAATCTTCATCTTCATGTAAAATATCAAGGATATCTGCCGGGTGAATATTTTCTAAAACTTCTTTAATTATTTCTTTATTCCCATGAAGAATTAAATTTTTTAATTCTTCAGAAGTCATTTGTTTTATCATTTATTTTCCCCCTCTTATTTAAAGAGGAACTTTACCGACGGTGGTAAATGATCCTCACTATTACCATTGTGTCCACCGGATAACGGGTCTACTATCATTATTACCACCTCCACCTTGTTCATTTTATCATAATGTTCAAACTTTTAAAGAAAAAAATCATTTTTTACATAATAAAAAGATTGATTTTATAAAAAAAGAAGATAACATTTGGTATCTTCTTATTTAGAACACATATTTCTTTGATTTTCTTGATCATAATCAAACAAACCATCATTCTTTTCTTCAAGTGCTTTAATCATATGATAAGTATATTCATTATAAGGTGTAGGAATATGAAGCTCCTTCCCCATTTTAATCAACGCTCCAGAAAACATATCAATTTCACTATGACGTTTAGCATCTAAATCTTGCAATGTTGAATAACGAGCACTTGCTGGCACAGCACTTCCCCGCGATGAAGAAGAATCAGCTTTACTTAAATCAATTCCTTTAGCGTGTGCAATATTTTCAAGTTCATGACGCAAACCATCTTGAATAAATTTCATATGTTCACTATCTCGATAACATCCTACTCCTGCACCTAAAATAGCTTGAGGTAAATTATTACAAATATTTAAACGAAATTTACTCCAAATTTCTTCTTGAATATATTCACTTACACGAAAGTGGATTCCTGTATTTTCAAATAATGATTCTATTGATTGTACACGTTTGCTTTGACAATGTGCTTGTAATTCTCCAAAAACAATTCCAATAGTTGTTTCAGGATCAAAACGATAACCATTTTCTTTACGTGAAGCAATCTTAATTAAATATGGCATAAGATGTTCTTTTCCAATGGCTTCTCCAATGATTTCTTCACTATCTACGCCATTCATTAAAGACATGACAATTGTATGATCATCAACGATCGTTTGAATAGATTTTAAGGTATCTTTTAAAGCACAATATTTTAAAGAAACAATCAGTAAATCCACTCCATGTGCTTCTGTCGGTGACCATACTTCAGGATAATACATTTGATCATTGATCAAACATCCCTTTTGTAGACGTTTAGCACGTTCCCCTTCGCCAATAACACCTAATTTTACTTTTTTATCTAGTCCCCAAATAATATATGAACCTACTGCTCCAGCACCTAAAACAGCAACTGTTTTTATTTCCATTTTTTCATCCCCCATTTATTTTTCTATATTGTAGCACAAAATTTATAAGTTAAAAATGTGTACTGCAATATTGAAATAAACAAGAATAGAACATGTATCTACAATTGTTGTAATAAGTGGTGAAGCCATAATTGCTGGGTCTAAACCAATTTGATTGGCAACTAAAGGCAGAACACAACCAATTAATTTAGATAAAATAACTGTTACAATTAAAGATAAAGCAATCACAAAAGCAATATTAAGGTCTTGATACATCACATAAATTCTAAGTCCATTCGCAATTGCTAAAATCACTCCTACTACTAATGCAATTCTAAATTCTTTAAACATCACTTTAAAAATTTTTTTAAAACGAATTTCATTTAAAGCAATCCCTCTAATAATTAAAGTAGAACTTTGAGAGCCACAATTTCCTCCCGTATCCATTAACATAGGAATAAATGAGACTAATAAAGGAACTGCTTGAAAAGCATTTTCATATCTTGTAATAATACTTCCTGTAAGCGTTGCAGAAAACATCAATACAAGTAACCAAATAATACGATGTTTAGCATGTTCAAAAACAGATGTTTCAAAATAACTTTTATCATGTGGTTCTACAGCAGCCATTTTAGAAATATCTTCACTTGTTTCATCGACCATAACATCCATGACATCATCAACTGTTACAATTCCTACAAGCATTTTTTCATCATCTAAAACAGGTAAAACAACTAAATCATATTTTCTAAAAATATTAACAACTTCTTCTTGATCTGTATGAGTATAAACATATTGAAAATCTTCTTTCATAATTTCTTCAATATTTTTATTTTCATCATTTAATAAAATATCTTTCGTCGAAACAATCCCTATTAATTTTTTATCTTGACAAACATAACTTGTATAAATGCTTTTACAATGATTTCCATTTTGTTTAATATAATTTAAAGCATCTTCAAGTTGAGTTTCTTTCTTTAAAGAAAGAAATTCAGTAGTCATAATTGTTCCAGCACTATCTTTAGGATAACTCAAAAGTTGATTGATGACTTGTCTTTGATTTTCATCAACATGTTTTAAAAGTCTTGTTACTAAATTTGCAGGTAATTCTTCGATTAAATCTACAAGATCATCCATATATTGATTTTCAATCAATGATTCTAACTCTTTTTCACTAAACAATTCTACAAGTTGACTTTGCGTTTTAATATCCATATTTGAAAATACTTGTGCTGCTTTCTTTTTAGAAAGTAAACGAAAAGCAATAGCACAATCATCAATTTCTATTTGTTGTAAAAGATAAGCTATATCGACAGCATTGTTTTCCATTAATAAAGTATGTAATTGTTTGTATTGTTTTGTATTTAATAATTCTAGCATTAATTCTTTTTTCATTTTTATATTTCCTCCTTCTTTGAATTTGCCTTTGACAACCCTCGTCCATATAACTCACCTCCTCACAAAAAAACATCGCTGCTTGAGCGATGTTCTATTCTTCATTTCATCCGTTCAAGCTTTAGTATCACAGGGCATATCAATTACATTAAACAAAGCCTTTGCGACTTTATCTGCTAACCAGCGCATTGTGTCTCCACAATTTTGCGGCAGTAATCTTAGGATATCCAAATCCCTGCGGTAACCTCACCTACCGTTGTTTATTCAATTCATGTTCATTATATTTATTAAAATACACTTGTCAATAAAAATTTATCTTTCTCTTTTGATTTTAATACTTGCAGCAACAATAAGTCCTATTCCCGTCATTAGTCCTAATGCTAGATCAATAAAATCCATTTGACTTTGTAAACCTATCCATTTACCTAGCCATATTGTTACTAATAAAAACCTAATATTAGTACCAAATACCAACCCTTTTTATTCATAAGTATCTCCTTAAATTAGAATAACGATCTAATAATTATTGATTATTTAATTCTTCTAAGCATAAATTTTGATTATGCATCTTTTGCGCATTTTCTTTGCCAACATATCTAAAAATATTACAACTTTCTTTTTGTGTAATTGTTACTTTATCACTTGGATACCTTAAAACATATCCATATTCATAACTATGTTCTAAAAGCCATTGATAAACATCTGTTGAAACAAATTCAACATCTTTTATCCCATTTACTTTTAAAGAAACAGATGTTCCTAATTGAAATTCACTATATCCAGCTTGTGACGTATTTTCTTCTAAATTTAAAACATCATAGCTTTTATAAGCACTTGTCACTAAAAATCTTTTTTTAGTATTTTTATATAAATCATCATACATTTGTTTTAAAGCATTATAAGCTTCTTCATTTAAATACATGGAATAAGATAATCTTGAAATATTTTCAATCATTGTCATATGTTTAGATTCATAACCACCAATAAAAGTTGTATCATCAATTACTTGAGACATTGTATCTATTTTATATAGTCGAGAAGCATTCGCTTTTAATTCTGTATTCATCAAAATATAAAGACCTTGTGCATCATACGTACTTACCATTTCTTTAAAGAGCTTATATGTATCATCTTTTTCATTTTCTAAAGTATTTACATAATTATTTGTAAGTATAATATAACTATAATCATCATCACTATAAAGTGTCCTTAACAATTGATAATAACGCACGTTATCAAAATCAAAATACGTACTTTTTTGATAAGCATAAAATAAATCATTTTTAATTAGTGTTTTAAAATATGTATCTGTTTGCGTTCCAAATTCTACTGTAAGACGATCAACAACACTATTGACATCATTAATTAAATTTTCTAATGAATCATATTTTTTAGCTTCTTTTAACTCATTATAATATTGATAATATTGTAAATGAAATTGATCATATGTAATATAATCAATAAACTCATCTACTGATATTCCATGATCAATTAAATAATCCTGTTCTTCTTTATCTAAATACTTTTCTATTAAAGATCGATTATCATTATCTATACCATTTACTCGATAAAAACGATCATATTTCATATTTAATGATGTAAAAGCAAATAGAAAACATAAGGTTGCTAGAACATAAAGATGCCAGCTTTTTAATTTCATCTTCATCACCATCCCTATTATATAGAATTATAGAAAAAAAATAAAGGAATTAGCTAAAGCTGTAATTCCTTTAACCTAATCAATTCAAATACTGCTTGTATACGCGATTTTACACCTAATTTTTGAATTACATTTGATATATGATTTCTCACCGTTTTTTCACTAATATTTAACTTTCTAGCAATATCTTTTGTAGAATAATTCTTGACTAATAAATGAAATATTTCTTTTTCTCTTGGGGTTAATATAATATTCATAGTCCACTTCCTTAATAGTAGTATATGAAAATTATATTATTTGGTGTTTTGTAAAACAGTAAATAAATTTTTTGCCACTTCTTTAGGTAAGACTTCTTCTAATTGTTCAAGCGTCGCTTCTTTTAATTTTTTAACAGAACCAAAATGTTTTAATAATTCTTTTTTACGTTTTGGTCCAATACCTTCAACATCATCTAAAATAGACTGAAATAAAGATTTAGAACGAACATTTTTATGAAATGAAATCGCATAGCGATGGACTTCATCTTGCATACGTGTTAGTAAAAAGAAGAGTTCACTTTTTTTATCAATACTAATTTCATTAAAGTCACTATCAATTAAAACAGCCGTTGAATGATGATCATCTTTGGCTAGCCCACATACTTTAATACCAATATTTAAGCTATCAATGACTTCTTTTGCAACTTTAATCTGTCCTTTACCACCATCAACAATAATCAAGTCTGGTTTTTTTAATCCTTCTACAAGTACTCGATAATATCGACGATAAATAACTTCTTTCATACTACCGTAATCATCTGGTCCTTCAACTGTTTTGATTTTAAATTTACGATAATCTTTTTTAGAAGGTACCCCATCAACAAAGCAAACCATTCCTGCAACCGCATAAGCTCCTTGAATATTAGAGTTATCAAACAATTCAATTCTTCTAGGAGTAATCATATTTAATTTTTCTCCCAATTGTTTAATAGCACCTACCGTTGCCTTTTGATTCTTTTCAATCAATAAAAATTTCTTTTCTAAAGCTTCTTTTGCATTATTTGTTGCCATTTCTACAAGTTTTGCTTTTTGACCTTTTTGAGGTTTAATGATCTTGCATTCAACTATTTCTTCTAACAAAGTTGTATCAATATCCTCTGGTAATAGAATCTCTTTAGGATATGTATTTTCTTGATAAAAACCAACAATAAATTGTGTAATTTGTTCATGGACATCTTGTAAAGGTACTAGATTTAAATCTCTTGCAAGTAATTTTCCATTTCTCATAAAGAAAAGTTGTAAAGAAAGATACCCTTTATCTTGATAATAGCCAAAAATATCTCGATCAATTTGATCTGCAAATTGAACATGTTGTTTACTTGTAACATGATTGATATGCTGAATCAAATCACGGTATTCTTTCGCAAGTTCAAAATTTAAACTTTCTGAAGCTTGCATCATTTTATTTTGTAAATCATCGATGATTTCTTTGGTATCTCCTTGAATAAACTGTGTAATTTGTTTGGTTATTTTTTTATATTCTTCTTCATCTACTTCATTGACACATGGCCCTAAACATTGATTCAATTGATAGTAAAGGCATGTTTTTTTTGGAATGTGATTACATTTTCTTAGAGGATACAGACGATTTAATAATTTAAATGTTTCTCTAGCTGCTGTACCATCTGGAAAAGGGCCAAAGTGTTTATGTTTTTTATCCTTAGCGTTTCGAACGATTTTTAAGCGTGGGTGTCTTTCTTTTGTTAATTGGATATATGGATAATATTTATTATCCATAAAACTAATATTGTATTTAGGTGCATAATCTTTAATTAGATTGATTTCTAATAAAAGGGCTTCCTTTTCACTATCTGTCACAATATATTCAAAATCAACAATTTCTTGAACAAGCTTTGTTGTTTTATAATTATGACTTCCTGCAAAATAAGAAGAAACCCTATTTTTTAATTTTTTTGCTTTTCCAACATAAATCACCGTACCATCTTTATCTTTCATTAAATAACAGCCCGGTTGCATTGGTAAAAGTGATAGCTTATCTTTAATATATTGAAGATCCATTATTCAAAATATACCACTGTTGCACCTAATCCACCTTCATTTGGTCCACCATCTTGATAAGATTTTACATATTTATTTTTATCCAATAACTTTCGAACACCTTTTCTTAAAACACCTGTTCCCATTCCATGGATAATTCGTACTGTTGAATAATTTGATACGAGTGCTCCATCAATAAATTTATCTACTGCATTCATTGCTTCTTCATAACGCATACCAATAATATTAAGTTCATAACTTTGTTTATTAGCTCTTCGTAATGAACGGATATTAGATGTTTCTTTCTTTTCTGGAACTTTTTCATGCATGAATTGAACTTCTGTTTTTTTAGCATTCAATTTTAAACCACCCATTGAGATCGTCAACATTCCTTTTTTATTGATGTCAACAACTTCTCCTTGTCGATTAACAGATAATACTTTAACAATATCACCTATTTTATAATCATGATCTTCATGATTTTCAACTTGTTTCTTTTGATGTTTTAAATCACCTAATTGTTTTTTAGCTTGAATAACTTGATGCGGCTTAATTTGTCCTTGTAATTCTTTTAAAATTTCATCTGCTTTATTTTGTGCTTCTTCAAGAATCTTATTCGCATCACTTTGAGCCTCTTCAATCATTTTTTCTTTTTTAGATTGATAATTATCAATCAATTGTTGATAATGCTTTTCTTTATCTGCTGTTTCTTTTTGTAATTTTTCAAGAGCTTCTTTTTCTTGTAAAACAGCTGATAATTCTGATTGTAATTTTTCTAATAACTTTTGTGATGTTGTCATACTTTCATCTTTGATGATGAAAGCATGTTGAATAATGTCTTGATTTAAACCTAAATGTTTTGAAATTTCAATAGCATAAGAATTTCCTACGCTACCATCCAATAAACGATAAGTAGGTTGCATTTTTTCTTGATCAAATTCAACCGAAGCAATTTTAATATAATCTGATTCTTTCGCAAATTCTTTTAATGCACTATAGTGAGTAGAAGCTAAAATATAAGCACCTTTTTTATGTAAATAAGTTAAAATAGCTTCTGCTAAACTTTCACCTTCTTTAGGATCAGTTCCTGAACAAATTTCATCAATTATAACCAAACTATTTTTTGTCGCATGTTGCGTAATAAAAACCAATCTTTTCATATGTGATGAAAAAGTAGAAAGCGATTGTTCAATAGATTGTTCATCTCCTACATCTACAAAAACATCATCAAATAATGGAAGTTTCGCTTGAGTGACAGGAATTGGAAGTCCACAAATAGCCATTAAAGAAAGTAAACCCGCTGTTTTTAAAGCAACTGTTTTACCTCCTGTGTTACTTCCACTAATGAGTAAAATATCTTGTGGTTTCTTTAAAACAATATCATTAGCAACAACTTCTTTTTGATCAATCAAAGGATGTCTCGCTTTAAGTAACTCAATTTCCTGACAATTTTCATCAACAACTGGCATCACCATATCTAACTTTTTGCCATATTCACTAATAGCAAAAACAGCATCCATTTCTATCATGATTTCTAAATCTTCATTTAAAACACGATCATAACTTCTTACCTTTTTTGTTAGTTCTAATAAAATACGATGAATTTCTAGTTGTTCATCTTGTTTAATTTGTGAAAGTTGATTGTTGTAAGAAACAATTTCTTCTGGTTCTACATATGTTGTTCTTCCTGAAGAAGAATGTCCATGATGAATTCCCTTGATTTGAGTTTTATAAGAAACATTGACGGGTAAAACAAAATGATCATTTCTTGTTGAAATAACATCATGAGATAAATAATCTTTATTTTGTGCTCTTAATGCTTCAATTTTCTTTCTCATATTGGCTTCAATCGCTGAAATTTGTCTTCTTAAACGATAAAGCTCATGACTTGCATGATCATAAATATTTCCACTTGGATCGACGCATTTTAAAATTTCATTATATAAATCTTTAGGTAAATAAAGTAATGAAAGTATTTCAAGTAAATGACTTTGTTCATTTTCTTGATCCAAATAAGCTTGTACCTCTTGTACATTTTTTAATATTTGTACGATTTTTAATAAATCTTGAGGATAACAAACACCACCTTTTTGTGCTTTTTGAAGTATTTCTTTAATATCTTCATAAGGGGCTAAAGGAATACGTCCATAAGCATAGATGATTTTCATAGCACTTGAAATATCATCTTGATAGAGTTTTAAATCATCTATATCTTGAAAAGGCTGTATTTGATCAATTCGCTTTTTAGCCATTTCACTAAAACAATAGTTTTTAATATAATCTTGAATAAATGAAAACTCCAATGTTCGATAACTCTTTTTCATTTCTAATGTCCTTTCGTTAAAAGATTGATATCAATATCATAATTTTGACATAAAGAAGATATTCTTTGATAATCTTCTTGATCTACTGTTTGTAAATCTATTTCACTATAATAGTTATAAATAAAATCTTTTATTGTTTCATCATCTAACCATTTATTTTGACTTGCTTCTTCTATAAAATTTGTCACCATAGATACTTGTTTTTCATCAGATAAAGAAACATCTAGATGTGTTAATTGATTTAAATCTTTAAAATCAGCAATAGATGAAAAATAATGAGGCATGGTATCAATTATAAAAGAGCCTATATACGTTTGTTCAATTGTTTCTTTTCCTTGATTGATAAAAGGAATAAAAATCATTGAAAGAACAAAATATACAATAATGATTCCTTCAATAATTGATAAAATCAAACCTAATAAATGATCTAATAATTTTGTCATTTTTAATAAAGAAACAATTTTCTTTAAAAACGGTTTTAATAAAACACCAATTCCCTTTAAAATGAAATAACCAACAATAAATAAAATAACAGCAACTAACAATTGATTGACCTTTATACCAATTGGTTCTAATAAACCTTCTAATTGATAAAGTGTAATCAATTTAGATAAAGGAAAAGAAAAATTAATTGTTAGAAAATAAGCTATAAAAAGACTAAAAAAGTCATAAAGTCGAATAATGAATCCTTTTAGATAACCAATAAATGTATATATAATAAGGAATAGACCTATAATTATATCGATTATGTAGGGATTATTTAATAAAGCCATAAATACCTCCTTGCAATTATTGTATCAAAACAAAAATATAGTGTCAAAATTTGAAAAATATGCTATAATTAGTATATATGGTAGGAGGAAAGAAATGACATGAATGTAGCAAATAATAACAAACCAATGAATATTATAGATATGCATGTTGAAAACTACGCCCCTTTAAGTGATGGTGGTCCATCAAACCAAGAAAAACAATATTATCCTTATTCTCACATTGGTTGTGATGAAACAGGATCGGGTGATTTTTTTGGACCATTATGTGTTGTTGCATGCTATATCGATGAACGCGATTATGATTGGTTAGCGAGCTTAAATGTTCGTGATCCTAAACTCATGACACCTCAAGAAGTTATTGAAATTGCTAGAGAGATCAAAGATCGACTTGTTTATAGTTTGTTGATTCTTGATAATTCTCACTACAATCAAATGGCAGTTGCTGGTAATAATCTAGCAAACATTAAAGCAAAACTTTATAATCAGGCCGTTACAAATGTAATGCAAAAAGTTGCAATGAAAGTTGATAAAAAAGTCGTAAATCAATTTGTTTCACCTAAAACGTATTATAATTATTTAAAGAGTGAAGTAATCGTTGTTAAGGATTTATCTTTTGAACAAAAAGGAGAAGAACAATACTTTGCAATTATGTGTTCGTCTATTCTTTCAAAATATGCCTTTTACCAATATTTTAATAACATGTCTAGAAGCTTGAAAGTAAAATTGCCTCGTGGTAATACAAGCTCAGTTGTCGATCATGTTGCTGTAAGTATTGCTAAAAAGTATGGTAAAAAAATGTTACTTAAAGTAACAAAAACTAATATGACTAATTATAAGCGTATTAAAGATGTAATTTAAGGTCTTCCAAAGAAGACCTTTTTATTTTATAAACTATTTAATTCAAATGCTGGAATTTTTGTGTATTTGACACCTGCGGCATCTAACATACGTTTTGCAGCGCGATCACTGTCTGTTCCATTATATTTATCATCTTCATAAATAATTTCTTTAATACCACTTTGAATAATGGCTTTCACACATTCATGACATGGAAATAAAGAAACATAGATCGTACATCCTTGTAAATGAGAAATACTATTTAAGATGGCATTCAATTCCGCATGAACAACGTAAGGATATTTTGTATCATACAAATCTCCTTCTCTTGCCGCCCATGGAAACTGATCATCTTCGCATCCCCATGGAAGTCCATTATATCCTACTCCTACGATCTTATTTTCTGGAGAAACAATACACGCTCCTACTTGTGTATTAGGATCTTTTGAACGATAAGCTGAAAGCTTAGCAACTCCCATAAAATATTGTTGCCAACTAATAATCTTTTTAGACATTTTATTCTCCTTTCAATTCATCAAGTTTTGCTTGAAAATAATCAGGTAAAGGACATTCAAACTCTAAATATTCACCTGTAGTAGGATGAATAAATCCTAATTTTTTAGCATGTAAGAATTGTCCATGACTTTGATCATCTTTTTTCTTTCCATACTTAGGATCTCCATAAACTGGATAACCAATATAAGACATATGCACCCTAATTTGATGCGTTCTTCCTGTTTCAAGTCGACATTCAATTAAAGACATATCATCATATCTTTCTAAAACTGTAAAATTAGTAATTGCTTCCTTACTGTTATTTTTTGTGACAGCCATTTTTTGACGATCATTGACATCTCTACCAATTGGTGCATTGACTTTACCATGAACATGTGGAATAACACCATGAACTAAAGCCACATAACGACGTGTAACACTATGTTCTTTTAACTGTTCACTCAATGATTTATGAGCTTTATCATTTTTTGCTACCATTAATAAACCACTTGTTTCTTTATCTATACGATGAACAATACCTGGACGATTCACACCATTGATTCCTGATAAATCTTTACAATGATAAAGTAAAGCATTTACTAAAGTACCACTATAAATTCCCACACTTGGATGAACGATCATCCCTGAAGGTTTATTGACAACGATAACATCTTGATCTTCATAAACGATATCTAAAGGAATATCTTCTGGTAAAACATCCATCTCCTTATTATCAGGAATCGTGATTTCAATAGCATCATTCATTTTAATTTTATAACTTGCTTTTTCAATTTTTCCATTTACAAGAACATGCCCTTCTTTAATATATTCTTGAATAAGTGTTCTTGATAAATCAGAAATTGAATTCATAATAAACTTATCTAAACGTACATTTTCTTCATTAATCTCTAATTTTCTTTTTTCCATTAATATAATCCTCAAATATAATCTCTAAAATAATCAATCCTACTCCTATTACTACTGCCATATCAGCAATATTAAAAATAGGAAAATCATAACCAAAAATAATAAAATCAATAAAATCTCTCACATATCCAAAATAAAGACGATCTGTTAGATTTCCAACAAGACCTGCAAAAGTTAAAACAATTCCATAACGTGTTAATCTTTGAGCTTTGGTTGTCTTACTAAAGTAATAAAACATAAAAATTGCTGCAGCAAGCGAAACAACTACAAACAAACTAATATGTCCTGATAACATTCCCCAAGCTGCTCCTTGATTATGCGAATATGTATAATAAAAGAAATTATCAATAATCGCTTGCGATTGCCCTAGCATCATCGAAGAAGACACTAATATTTTTGTAAGTTGATCTCCAATAACAACCACCAAAAAAGTAACAATATATAAAACCCAATTTTTCTTACTTATATTTTTCATCTAATCACCAAGGACATTATACAATAAAGCTTTTTAAAATCCTAGTATGACTTTTTTAAATATGTAGTATTTAAAACCATTTCAAATAGTTTATATTGCAAAAAAATATGATAATATATAAAATAAATATGAGGTGAAATTATGAATAAAGAAACACTAGAAACTCTTGTTGAAAAAGAAAGTCAAAAAAGTTCTATTACATCTAAAGATATTCCTGATTTAGATCTCTATATGGATCAAATTATGACTCTTTTTGAAACTCATCTAGCAAATCATAAAAAAAATGAAGATGATAAATTACTTACTAAAACCATGATCAATAATTATTCCAAAGCAAAAGTCATTACGCCTGTAAAAGGAAAAAAATACACTAAGGAACAAATCATTCAAATGTTGATCATCTATCAATTAAAAAATAATCTTTCCATTCAGGAAATTAAAGATCTATTGACACCTATTTATGAAAATAACGATGATTTATCAAATCTTTATGATCATTTTATAGATATTAAACACTCTTTAAATTTCCAACTTCAAAAAATGATTCAAAAAATAATGGATGATTATCAATTAAAAATTGAAAACTATCAAGATTTATTTTTATTGGTGGCTATTTTATCTTCATTAAGTCATTCGCTAACAAATATTGCGGAAATGCTTATTGAAACGAAAGAGATATAGTTTAAAACAATAGCCAACTTTTATTTTTTCTTCGTTTACTATCTATTTATTTTTCTATATAATGTATAAAAAAAGCGAGGTACTATATGAAAATTAATGAATTATTAAAGAAAAGACCAACATTGTCTTTTGAAATATTCCCACCAAAAAATAATGAAAATGATATCACATCTATTTATGCAACCATTGATGAACTAGCAAAAATGAATCCTGATTTCATTTCTGTCACTTATGGAGCTAATGGTTCTACATCTAAAAATACATGTAAGATTGCCTCAACCATTAAAAATAAATATGGTATTGAATCTGTAGCTCATTTAACATGTATGAATAATACAAAGGATGAAATCAAAGAAATTCTAGAAGAACTTAAAGAAAATGGTATTGAAAATGTCCTTTCTTTACGTGGCGACTATCCTAAAGATGGTGATGGTATTAATCATGGTGATTTTAAATATGCCAGTGAATTAAATGAATTCATTGAAGAAAACTTTCCTAATGATTTTTGTTTATCTGGTGGATGTTATCCAGAAACACATTATGAAGCTAAAAACTTTGAAGAAGATCTTTTAAACCTAAAGAAAAAAGTCGATGCTGGAGCTAAATATCTTGTTACTCAAATTTTTTATGACAATCAATATTATTATCGTCTAGTCAGAGAAGCAAGAAAAATTGGAATTCATGTCCCTATTCTTGCAGGAATTATGCCTGCTCATAATCCAAAACAGTTAAAAAATATCGCAAAAATGTCAAATTGTTCTGTTCCGTTTGATTTAGCAGCTATGATTGATCGTTTTGCTGGAAATCCTAAAGCGGGAAGGGAAGTTGGTTTACACTATGCAACTTATCAAATCATCGATTTAATGACTCATGGTGTAGATGGAATACATATTTATACAATGAATAAACCAGAGATTGCAAAAGAAATTTTAAAAAGAACAGAATATATTCGTGATGAATTTTTCAAAGATTAAAGAAAATGCTTTAAAGTATTTAGGATATCATCATCAAATACTTGATGAAAAAATGAATGTTTTGATTGATGAATGCATAGAGGAAATTGAAAAAATGAGTTCTTTTAGAGCAACTTATCGTAAATTTCCTCTTTCTTTTCATCCTTTAAGAATTGATGAAATTTCTTTAAATCTCGATTATCCAGACTTGAATAATTTATTTCAAAATTGTCATGATGTTGTTATTATTGGCTGTACTTTAGGCCTGCAAGTTGAAAAAAGATCTCATTATTACAGTCATATCGATATGACCAAAGCAACTATTTTTGATGCTGTCGCAAGTAGTTTTTTAGAAGTGCAATGTAATGAATATGAAAATGAACAACTGATTGGTAAAAGAACGTTTCGTTTTTGTCCAGGTTATGGTTGTGTCCCTATTGAACTCAATAAAGAGCTTGCATTCATTATCGAAAGTTCTAAAAAAATTGGTTTGACGGTTCAAGAAAGTAATATTTTATTACCTCAAAAATCAATGATTGGTTTGATTGGTTTAGGTGATAATAGAAAAGAAAAAACATGTCAGAATTGTTTACATATAAAAGATTGTAATTTTAGAAAGAGAGGTCAAACATGTTACGCGAAAGATTAAATAAAGATCTTCTTATTTTTGATGGTGGTTTTGGTTCACAACTTCAAGAACTAGGAATGAAGGCTGGAGAAATTCCAGAATATTATAATATTGAACATCCTGAAATGATTATTGATATCCATCATCGTTATTTAAAAGCAGGAGCTGATTTTATTACAACCAATACATTTGGCGCAAATCCCCTTAAATTAGAACAACATAAATATAGTTATCAAGAAGTGATTTTAGCGGCTGTTCAAAATGCAAAAGAAGCTAAAAAAATCAAACCTGATGCTTATATTGCTTTAGATATTGGACCTATTGGTAAACTTATGGAACCGATGGGAACTTTAACTTTTGATGAAGTTTATCAAAGCGTTAAGCAAATGGTAGAACTTGTAAAAGAGGATATTGATCTTGTTTTATTTGAAACAATGACAGATATTTATGAATTAAAAGCGAGTATTTTAGCCGTTAAAGAGTGTAGTGATCTTCCTGTTTTTGCAACAATGACCTTTGAAACAAATGGTCGTAGTTTATCAGGATGTGATCCTCTTACAATGGTCAATGTCTTAGAAGGATTAAAAGTGGACGCTTTAGGAATTAACTGTTCTTTAGGGCCAAATGAAATGGCTCCAATTATTGAAAGCATTTTAGAAAGTACCTCTTTTCCTGTTATGATTCAACCAAATGCAGGTCTTCCTCTTTTAGAAGATGGACAAACCGTTTATCCAATGAAAGCAGATGAATTTATTGAGGCAATCGTTCCTCTTGTCAAAAAAGGAATCGCTATCGTTGGTGGATGTTGTGGAACAACCCCTGAATTTATTCAAAAATTAAAAGAAAACTGCCCAACAACAGTGACTCCAAGAGAAGTTTCTTTGTTGACACGTGTCTCTTCAGGAACAACAACTGTTGAATTTGGAAAACATGTTGTTGTTTGTGGAGAAAGATTAAATCCAACAGGAAAGAAAAAATTAAAAGCTGCTTTAAAAGAAGAACGTTATGATGAACTTGTTGTAGAAGCCATCAAACAAGAACAAGCAGGAGCTCATGTTTTAGATGTCAATGTCGGTTTACCTGGTATTGATGAACCAAAAGTGATGAAGCATGTTATTAAATTATTACAAGAAGTTATTCAACTTCCTTTACAAATTGATAGTTCTAATTTCCAAGCAATTGAAGAAGCTTGTCGTTATTATAATGGAAAACCACTTATTAACTCTGTCAACGGTAAAGATGAAACCATGGAAGCCGTCTTCCCTGTTGTAAAAAAATATGGTGGTGTTGTCATTGGTTTAGCCTTAGATGAAAATGGCATTCCTCCAAAAGCTGAGCAAAGATTTGAAATCGCTAAAAAAATCATTAATAAAGCGAAAGAATATGGCATTGATAAAAAAGACATTATTATTGACTGTCTTGTTTTAACCGCTTCTGCCCAACAAAAAGAAGTTATGGAAACAGTCAAAGCTGTTTCTATGGTTAAAACATTGGGTGTCCATACTGTTTTAGGAGTAAGTAACGTTTCTTTTGGTTTACCAAATCGTCCTTTACTTAATAAAACATTCTTAGCAATGGCCATGTCGGCAGGACTTGATTTACCAATTATCAATCCATTAGATCAAGAATTAATGAATACAATCGACGCCTTCAATGTACTTTATAATTATGACCGAGACGCTACAAACTACATTCAAAAACAAGCACAAAGTCAAGTTGTTTTACCAAAACAAACAACATCCTTTTCTTTAAACGATGTTGTCTTACACGGTTTAAAAGATGAAGTCAAAAAAGCAACAGAAACAGCCTTAGAAAGTCAAGATGGACTAACAATCGTCAATGACATTTTAATTCCTGCTCTTGACCAAATTGGAAAAGACTATGAAACAGGTAAAATTTTCTTACCACAATTAATTCAATCAGCAGAAGCTAGTAAAATTGCATTTGATGTGATCAAACAAACATTTAAAACAACGAAATCTTCTAAAGGTCCTGTTTTAATTGCGACTGTCCATGGTGATATCCATGATATTGGGAAAAATATTGTAAAAGTTGTTTTAGAAAGTTACGGTTATCAAGTCATTGATTTAGGAAAAGATGTGCCTGCAGAGGTCGTTTTAGAAGCCTATCATAAGCATCACCCTAAAGCTATTGGTCTTTCAGCTTTAATGACAACAACGGTTGTTTCAATGGAAGAAACGATTACTTTATTAAAGCAAGAAGAAAACATGTGTCCAATCTTTGTTGGTGGTGCCGTATTAACAGAAGATATCGCACAAGATATTCATGCGGATCACTATACAAAAGATGCCATGGCTGCCGTCAATTTACTCAATGAAATTGTACATTAAAAGGAAGTTTATTGAAAACTTCCTTTTACTATATGATTTAAAATTTGTCCACAAACATAAGCATCATCATAAGCACGATGCGCATTTTCATTTTTTATATGTAAATAACGAGCAATCGTTCCTTGTTTATAATTATAAGGTCCATGGATATACTTTCTTGATAATTGCAAGGTATCTACATAACAAATCTTCCCATCTAATTTTAAGCGATCAAATGTTTCCTTTAAAAACGACATATCAAATTTCGCATTATGCGCACAAACAATCACTTTGCCTTCAAGAGCCTCTTTCATAAACTCTTGGAACATCTCGTATGCTTTTTCTTCTCGTGGTTGATTTTCTAACATTTCATTAGTAATATGTGTTAAATTAGAAATAAACTCAGAGACTTCTACTTCAGCATTGACAAGTGTATTAAATTTTTGAACAGCTTGTCCATTTTCAAAAAGAACAGCTCCTAATTCAATAATTCTTTCCTCTTTTGGATTCAAACCTGTTGTTTCTACGTCAAAAGCAATAAATCTTTTTTCTAATTGTTTTTTGATATCTTGATGATATTTTACTTTAATAAGTTCTAACATCTTATAATCTCTCTAAAAAATGAATTAATCTTTGATAACATTTATAAAATGAATTCATATTTAATCTTTCATCGGGTGTATGAATATCAAACATATCTGGACCTAAAGTAATAATATCTAAATCTTGAAGTGCCCCTTTGAAAATACCTGTTTCAAGACCACTATGTGTTCCTTCTTCTTTTAAAGTGATTCCTTCTGTTTCTTTAACAAAATCAACATATTGTTTTCTAAGTTTTGAACCTTCATCGTAATTCCATCCTGGATAGTTATTATCTAAAACATATTTTGCCTTAAACATTGAAGCAATTAAACTCAATTTGTTTGATAATTCATCTTTAGCTGATTCCATTGGTGAACGAATTGAAAAATAAATATTGAATTTTTCATTCATTTCCACTACACCCATATTTAAAGAAATATTGGTAAGATCCATTTTTAAAGATTTATGCATAAAACCATTAGGCATTAAATACATCATTGAAATAATATCTTGGCTTTCTTTAACTGAAATCACTTCATTTAAAGAATCTACTTTTTCTAAACGAACAAATATATGTTTATCACTTTCTTTTAATTCTTCTTTTAAATCATTTTCTACTTTTAAAACAACTTCTTTGATTTTTTTAAAATCATCATTTGAAGCAAAGACACTGACACATTCTCTAGGAATCGCATTATCTTTTAAACCACCTTTAAAACTTCCTAATAAAAATTCAATATTATTTAAAGAAAGATGATAATAGACACGTGTCATAATCACATTAGCGTTTCCTCTTTCTAAATGAATAACGCCTCCTGAATGTCCACCTTGTAAGCCACCCACATAAAGTTGATAACAAGGTGATTCGTTTTTTAGATAAGAAAGTCCTTTTTCAACAACAGCTCTTCTTCCTCCAGAACAGCTTACAGTAATAATTTTTTCTTTCCCTCTATCAAGTCCAATCATCTTTTTCGCTTTTAAAATACTTTTATCAAGACCCATTGCTCCATTAAGTCCTACTTCTTCTTGAACGGTAAAAACACATTCTAAAGCTGGATGTTTTAAGCTTTCATCATCTAGTAAAGCAAGCATATAACAAACACCAACACCATCATCCGCTCCTAATGTTGTTTTATTGGCATGTAAAAAACCATCTTCTTCAATAAGTTCAATAGAATCTTTTGAAAAATCATGATCACTATCATTATTTTTTTCACAGACCATATCCATATGTCCTTCTAACATGACTGTTTCATGATCTTCATAGCCTTTTGTTGCTTCTTTAAAAAGCACGATATTATGCATTTTGTCCCTTACATATTTTATATTTCTTTCTTTTGCAAAGTTTTCCACATAATCACAAATTGCTTTTTCATTGTAAGATCCTCTTGGAATCTTTGAAATTTCTCTAAAATAATATTCTACTTTTTCCATATATATTCCCCTATACTAATGTTCTATTCATCCATTTATTGGATCTATATCTAATCATAAAACAAATTGACCTAAAAATCCAGTCAACAATCATAGCCCACCAAACACCAATGACACCCATGTGTAAATACAAAGCAAAAACATAGCTTAAAGCAAAACGGAAAGTCCACATTGAAAATGTAGAAACGATCATTGTAAAAGTTGCATCATTGGCTGCACGTAAGGCATTTGGAAAAGAAAATGCCATTGGCCAAACAAAGAAATCAAAAACGCAGTGAAGAGAGACCATGGAAACCGCTAAATTAGCAGTATCTTGTGGTAAAGCATAAAATCTTAAAATATATCTAACCCCAACAAGTAAAATACCAGCCGATATAATCGTAGAAATATAAGCAATAATCATCAGTTTTTTCGTATAATATTTAGCTTGCTGATAATCATTAGCCCCAATACATTGGCCTACAACTGTTAAAATAGCAAGTCCTAAAGCCATTCCTGGAACAACGGCAATAGACGTTAAACTAAAGGCAACAGCATGTGCTGCAATGGCAGCTGTTCCAAAAGTTGAAACAAGTCGTTGAACAAGGATTTTCCCCATTTGAAACATTCCATTTTCTAAACCATTTGGAATACCAATTTTTAAGATTCTTTTGACAGTTGAAAAATCAAACTTATATTTTAAATACGTATCAATATGTACAATATGTTCTTTATTTAATAACATATATAAAATAATAAATGAACAGAACATTCTTGAAAGTAAAGTAGCAATTGCTGCTCCTTTGACTGACATATTTAAAATAAAAATAAAGAAGTAGTTTAAAACGATATTTCCAATATTCATATAAAATGAATTTGTCATAGCCACTTTACTATTTCCCATTGATCTAAATAAAGCAGCCCCACCATTAAATAAACCAATAAAAGGATAAGATAAGGCTGAAAAGAAAAAATAAGTTCTTGCATAAGCCATCACATCACTTTCAATATGTCCAAAAATCAAATTCAATAAATTCCCATTGAAAATCATACATAAAACCATAATAACAAGCGATAAACCTAAAATGGTAAATAAGAGCTGTTTGGCACTATGGCAAGCCATCTTTTCATCTTTTTTACCAATATATTGCGAACAAACAACAGCTCCTCCTGTAGCTAGTGCCGAAAAGATATTGATAATCAACACATTTAACCCATCGACAATACTCACTCCTGAAACCGCACTTTGTCCACATTGGGAAACCATCATCGTATCAAAAATCCCAATTGTCAATGCTAATACCTGTTCAATAATTAAAGGTATTATCAATTTTTTTAAATCTCTATTACTAAATAACAAAATAATCACTTCCTCGCATCTATTATATACCTCTTATTTATTCTCGTTTTATGCTTTCAAAAAATGAAAAAAATCTAATGCATGTTGCGATCTCGCCAACAATCATTAGATCTAGAACTTCCATCATTATAAATAATATAAGGAACTGCCCTTCTTCTTTCATAGCCTTCTTCATTTTTTAATAAATCTTGAATAATTGAAAGACGTTTGTTCCCGTCTTTACAATAATATTGACCATCAATAATATTAACTTTAATAGGAAAAGATAAACCTATTCTCTTTATGGAATCATACATTGACTGAGGATAAGGACAATACTCAAAACTTATTTCTTGAAAATTTATTTTTCTAATTCTCATTTAATATTACATTCCTTTTCAAAGAAATCTGCAATACCATCTTCAGCCACTGTTAAAGTCACTGTAGAAGCATGTTTTTTAACTTCATCATCCGCATTACCCATCACAACAGAAGTTCCTACAAGATGAAACATTTCAATATCATTTTCACCATCACCAAAAGCATAAGTATTTTCTCTTGGAATATTTAATTTTTGATATAAATACTCACACGCTGTTCCTTTTGTGTAACCTTGAGGATGTACATCCATACGAATATGTCCTGTATCATAAGCATTGATGGACCATTCTTTTGGTAACATATCTAAGGCTTCATGTAAGTCTTTTGCATTATAGAAAAGCGCTGTTACTGTATTGGCTTTAATATCTTGAAAACGCCAATCATCATTATACTCTTCAGGTAATTTATCTGTCCCATTATAAAGCCTTAAATGTTTTTTGATGAGTTCTCCATCTACATCACTGAAATAACTTGTCGCTCTTTCACTGATAATATATTGACCATTGGTTGCTTCATAAACACTATTTTGTAAGTTTAAATCTTTCACACTAAAAACGTTATTTAATAAAACTTCTTGATGAAATTCAATATAGCCTCCATCACAACCAATAAAGCCATCAAAAGGAATTTCGTCTAAACATTCTGGTTTAACCCCTCTTGCACTCGCTACAACAATATAGTTTCCTTGTTTTTGAAATTCTTTTAAAGCATGAATTGTTTTATCTGTTGGTTTTAATAATTGATGAGGAACATTGATCATCGTTCCATCCACATCAAAAAATGCAATTTTAGTCATGTATATGCTCCCTTATATATTTTTCTACTTCTTCTTGATCAGAAAAATGAATCTTTTCTGTTCCAATAATTTGATAATCTTCATGACCTTTTCCTAAAATCATTAAGATATCGTTTTCTTTTAATAAACTCATTCCTTTAGCAATCGCTAGATGACGGTCATTGATGACTTCATAATCACCACTAACACCTACTAAAATATCATTAATGATTTTTTGAGGGTCTTCTGTTCGTGGATTATCATCTGTAATAATGACATGATCACTATGTTTACAGGCAATTTCCCCCATGATTGGTCGTTTTGTCGTATCACGATCTCCCCCACAACCAATAATCGTAATAATTCTTCCTTTTTTAAATTCTTGAGCACTTTCTAAAACATTTAAAGTGGCATCAGGGGTATGGGCATAATCTACAAAGATACCATTTGTACCATAAACGATTAACTCCATTCTTCCTTTAGGTGCTTTGAGTTTTGTATTTAAGGCTAAAATAGCATCAATTTCATATCCTAATTCATGAATTAAAAGCATCGCTGTAAGATAGTTATAAACATTGTATCTTCCTACCATTTGAATATGTGTTTGATACTCTTTTTCTTGATATTTAAAAGTAAAAGTTGTCCCTAAATGAGAAAATTCAATATTTTGAATTAACACATCCCCTTTTGTATCTGAAATAAGAAGGTTATGATTTCCTTCCAGTTCAAAGTGAGAAGCATGTGGATCATCTCCATTTATGACTGCAATTTTCTTTCCTCTGGTCTTTTTAAATAATAGTTGTTTGGCATTCGCATAGTTTTCTAATGTTTTATGAAAATCTAAATGGTCTTGTGTTAAGTTTGTAAAAGCCACTTCATCAAATTCTAAGCCATGAATACGATCTTTCGCAAGTGCATGTGAAGAAACCTCCATCACAAGTACTTTACACCCCGCATCTTTTGCTTTAATAAAATAATCATAAAGCACATCTACATCAGGTGTTGTATTCACCATCTTAATAAAGTTCCCACAATAATAAAAACCAATTGTTCCCATATAAGCACAAGGAATATCAAGCATCGTCATCATTTGATACATCATATAACCAATCGTTGTTTTACCATTTGTACCTGTAACCCCTATTAATTTCATATCTTTGAAATAAGGATAATAATGTTCATACAAATAATCTTTTAAATATGCTCTTGTATCTTCAACAACAACAGTTTCAACATCATAGTTTCCTTCTTCTACAATGACTTTCGTTGCTCCATTTTTAATAGCCTGAGGAATGTAATCATGACCATCACGATTAACATTTCTAATCGCAATAAAAGTATCTCCTGGTTTTACTTTACGTGAATCTGTTTTTAAATCTATTTCCATAATAATCTCCTTAATAAACTAATTGAATTGCATTATGTATACATTTTAAATGATAAGTTCCAGGTTCATATTTTTCGCCATCAATATTAACATATTGACTTGTTTTTACCCAAACATCTTCTTCTTTAAAATGTTTAAATTTTTTTGTTTTATGTAACTTATTGGTAATGAGTCCTTTTAAATAATACGGTAATTCTTTTTTAGAAATCTCACCCACTACAGACATATCAATCATCCCATCATCTAAAGATGAATAATACCCTGCCTGATAGCCTCCACCAAAATAATGTCCATTACAAAATGTACATATAAGAACATTTCCTTGATAGATATCTTTATTGTAAGTATAGATTTCTGTTGGATAAAACTTCAAATGAAAGATTTTATCTAAAATCGTAAAACTATATTGCATAATTCTTGGAAATAAGGTTGTCTTACGATTTGTATTCACTAGATTTCCAACATCAGCATCTAAACCACAACAAAAGACATTGATACAATATAAATCTTCTTTGCATTGAATCACATCAATTGCTTTGGCTTGCTTATTTAATGACTCTTTAAAAATCTTTATCGCATCTAAATTTTTGTAGATGCTTCTAGCAAAATCATTACCTGTTCCTTGCGGAATGACAACGAGTTCATGAAAAGATCCTACCATGCCATTGACCACCTTATGAACAAAACCATCGCCACCTATCGCATATAAACGACAAACTTCCTTTTCATCTTGATAAGATAAGGCTATCTTTCTTGCATCATCTAAATCTTTGGTATAGCGTAATTCATAACGTTTTCCTTGCATCATTGTTACTATACAATTAATCAAACTTTTAGAAGTATCTGGTTTTAATATAAAGATATGTTTCATGTTTATCACCTTATCCATTATAACATAAAAGAGAGTGCAATTAACACTCTCCATCTTATCTTCTTTTCTTATTCTTTCTATAAAGACAACAAATAATAAAAGCAATAATTAAAATAGCTACAACAATAGCTTTATTAAAAACTTCAACCGGTTCAAAAAAAACACCGATACTTCCTGATAAAAAAATCATCCCTAATAAACACATTATAAATACAATAATAAGAGCCTTTTTCATAATTACCTCCATATAAAAACAATTGATCTATGATCAATGTATCATAAACCAACCGTTCTTTCATTATTTATAACTTAAATGACATCTTTCAAACATAAATGACATTCTATCTATTAATTGATGAAGCAATTTTATGATAAGTATGTCTTTTACCACGAATCGCAATTGATAATGCCATAATATTTTCAGGTAAGGCAATACCACAGAATCCTGCATCTCCAATATGTTGAATATCAATTCCACATCTTTTATTTAATAAAGCAATTTCACGAATTGTTCCTTCATCTGCACCTTCTTGGCTTGTACCAATCGCACTTAATGATAAAGCCCCATGAGCTTTAATATAACGGCAAGCTTCAGTCACTTCTTGTTCAGATAAACCTGGAACTGTATTAACTGCTGGCATTAAAATAACATCTGCCCCTGCTTCAATGAACTCTTTGATACTATTCATATCAACGATTGGTTCATCGATTCCAGCTGCATGCATTTTCCCTGCAATAATTAATCCTTTAAAATATTTTTTAGCTTCTTTGATTGCTTCGCAAATTGAATGATTTGAAACTCCAACTCCTGGATTTCCTGTTAAACAAATAAAGTTGAAACCTAATTCTTGAGCTTTAATATAAGTTTCTTTTCTTGCTTGTCTACCTGTAGAAATCACACGTCTTTCTTCCATTAATTCAGCTTCTAAATCAACTGGTTCTAGATTACATCCAATTGGACGACCAACGATTTCTTTTAATTTTTCTACAGGATTATCACATTCTGGTAACCCTTTGATTTCTGGGTTATTACAATCAAAACAATTTAATAAAACCATGTCACTTCCAAATGAAACAGCAAGTTCAGCATTTGTAAGATCTCCTAATAAAGGTTCAATCGCAACAACTGTTTCTGTCATCACAGTTCTTCCTTCACTAGCAAGAATAGCTTGTTTTAATTCTTGTCCATCCATTTTCAACATTTCACTACTTGTACAACTTAATAATCTTTTCATTTCTTAAAACCTTCCTTTTCATGTCTCTATTATCCTATATGTATATACAAGAGTCAATTATTGATTATCTATTTGTTCTTGTAATTCTAATAAATAAAGATATCTTTCATTTTTCTCATCAATTTGTTTTTGCAAGTCATCTCTTTGTTTTGAAAGTTCATCAATTTCTTTAAAATTAGTAACACCATTCATCTTTTCTTCAATTTGACTTAAATTTGTTTCTAAATCCATAATGACATCTTCAATTTCTTCAAATTCTTTCTTTTCCATATAAGTCATTTTGATTTTCTTTTGTTTACTTTGTTTATAAGCTAAAGCCCCTTGACTCTTTTCTTTTTCTTCTTTAGTTGTAGTATCAAGATTTTGACTATAACCCCCATTAACATATCTTAAATGTTGATTTTGTAAGATAAATAAACCATCACAAATACGATCCAAGAAATATCGATCATGACTAACAGTCATAATAATACCTTCAAAATCATCTAAATAATCTTCTAAAATATTAAGAGTATCAATATCTAAATCATTTGTCGGTTCATCTAAGACAAGAACATTAGGCATCATCATTAATACACGCAACAAATAAAGTCTTCTTCTTTCACCACCAGAAAGTCGAGAAATTGGTGTATGTTGTAACCTAGCATCAAATAAAAATCTTTCTAACATATCTTTAGCAGATAATCCTTGACCATCTACTTTAAAGTCATTGGAGATTTCTTGAATATAATCAATGACCTTCTTATTCATTGGAAGATCATCATATCCTTGTTTAAAATAACCAAAACGAACAGTCTCGCCAATTTCTACATAACCCGTATCGCTCTTTAAATTTCCTGTAATAATATTTAATAAAGTTGATTTCCCTGTGCCATTATCTCCTAATATCCCAATGCGATCATGTTGCTTAAACATATATGAAAATTCATCAAAGAGTTGCTTTTGTTCAAAACTTTTAGAAATTTCATGAAGTTCGATCGTCTTTTTACCAAGACGAGAGAACGTATGAATCATTTCTACTTTTCCATTGACTTCTACATCTTTAACTTTTGATAATTCTTCAAATCTTTGAAGACGATCTTTACTTTTAGTTGTACGTGCTTGTACACCAGCACGTACCCATTCTAATTCTTTTTTCAAAAAAAGTTTTCTTTTTCTTTGACTAGAAAGTTGTGTTTCTAAACGAACTTGTTTAAGTTCAAGATATTTTGAATAATTCGCTTCATATTTATAAATTTGACCATGATCTATTTCAATAATACGATTAACAACTCTTTCTAAAAAATAACGATCATGTGTCACCATTAATAAGCCTTTAGACCATTTAATTAAGAATTTTTCTAAATATTCAATCATCCCATTATCTAAATGGTTTGTTGGTTCATCTAAAATAAGTAAATCACAAGGTTTAATTAAAGCAATTGCTAAAGCAACTCTCTTAAGTTGACCTCCTGAAAGTTCTTTAATCTTTTGTGTTTCATCTATAATACCAAACTTACCTAACTGTGCTTTAATTTCATAATCATGAATTTCTTTAGAATCTAATTGTTTATAAACAGTTTCCATAATGCTATCATCTTCATTATAAAGTGGCGTTTGTGGTAAATAATTAATACGGATATCTTTTTGATAACTTATTTTACCTTGATAGTCTTCTATTCCCGCAATTATTTTTAATAATGTGGATTTCCCTGTCCCATTAACTCCTAAGATTCCTACTTTATCTTTATCTTCTATATGTAATTCTATATGATCTAAAATACACTTTTCTCCATTATATTTTGTTAAATCTGTCATTGACACTAACATTTTTATCACCCTCGCTATCATACCACAAACAAAAACAAAACGCGACTACTCGCGTCTTGTCTTGTAATGTTTTATTAATAAAAGAAGAAGTGTTGAAATTGATAATCCCAATAATGCATACCAAAATTCTTGTTTTGTATCATCTCCCGTAGCAACAGGACTTGTCGTTACAGGTGTTGATTTTTTAACTTCCGTTTTAATTGTTTCACTTGGCTTTTCAGGTTCATCAACATTAGTTTCTATTACTTTGTATGAAACTGTTGGGAACAAAAATTCTTCAGGTTCTAATTCTTTAGAAAAACTATCAATAGGATGTAAAATAGCTTGCGTGTTTGTTTTTAATCCTTCTTTAAAAAGATGACCATCTTCATCGTATTCCCCATATTCTCCTGCTTTTTTTTGAGGATTTATAAGTTGTAAAGTATAAACAAGTTGAACATGTTCGAATTGACTCACAGGTACATTCATTTTCCATATAAAATGTTCCTTTTCTTCAGGATAATAGAATAATTCATAAGCATAACCATTTTCTTGATGATTAAAACCATAATGATTTTCTTCGATGAATTCTGGAACATATTTGTGATTTCCAACCATCATATAAAATTGTTTTGTATCTGTTATAAAGTCAAAATCATAATCATTTCCATAATTGTCTTTTCCTTTACCCATAAAGTCTTCTACATAAGTTCCTTGATCCAATAAATAATAAATATCATTTTGAATATCTTTAAAAGAAATTTCTTGTCCTTTAGATAAATAATTCATAAAAGATGTTGCCCATGGATAATTACTATATCCATTAGCAAGCATTGAATAACAATGATATCCTTCATCTTTCATTGCTTGGTAAGTAGAAACAGTATAATAAAGAGCTTTATCAACAGAATTTAACCCTTCTTTAGATTCTTCTAGAGGCATTATATTTGTTGGAGTCTCACCATAAAGATAATCATACTGATCTCCTTGAATGGCTAATTTTTCTTTTACATCTGTTAAATAATTATCCCAATCAGGAAGATCTTCTTGACCATATTTTAAATTCCAATTATCAGGTCCTGGCCAACTTGCAACAATGCCATCATTTTCAAACGACCAAGCTGTAACCGTTGCTTTTTGATTATACATATAAGTAATACCATCACTAACAAAGACCATATACTTACGTTTAGCTGCTACCTCTTGATCTTGATCCAATAATTCTTTTCCTGCTAATAATCCTGCATGACAATTCGTTCCAGATGTTATTTCTTTAAAAATCGCCTTTTTGATATCATCCAAATCATTTTCTAGATCAAACCATCCAAAAACATTTGCCTCTTTATTAAAAATAACAATCCCGACTTTTACTTTAGCATTTGTTTGTGAAATTTGTGTTTGTAAATTTTCCAACATATCTAAAGTTTGATTTTCAATTTGTGTACTTGTTGATTTATCTAAAACAAAAACAACATCTGAAACAAGTTTTTCACTTTTAGCAGGAAGCGAAAGTGTCACCTGGCTTCGATAATTTTCATCAAGTTGTGTGGCTGTTTTTGATTTAGAAATATCCCAATTGATGTCACTTGCTTTAACAGGAACTTGCATAAAAAATAAACTTACAAAAACTGTTAAAAGACATATTAATTTTTTCATTTTTTTCTCCTTTCCATCTCTACAATAAAAAGAAAAAAATACAAATCATGTCGATTGATTGCCTTTTTAAATAATTATTAAAAATATTTTTACAAGCTATGCCCTATCTTGTAAGAAGATGTCAAAGACTTTCAATTTATCGTATTTTTTAGAGTTCATGTTCAATACATAATTCAAGCATATAATCACCTCATCAAAGTAAGGAGAGATGTTTATGAAAGAAAAATTAATTCAATTCATGCAAGGAAGATATGGAATAGATACTTTAAATAATCATGCATTATTTTTTGTCATCGCTTTATTTATCCTTAATATATTCTTTAATAATAGAATCATTATGTCACTTGGATATCTTATTTGGCTTTTAGTTATCTATCGTATGTTTTCTAGACAAACATATAAACGTTATCAAGAAAATGAAAAATACTTAAAAGCAATTAAACCTGTTCAACAATTTTTTAATCTTCAAAAGAAAAGATTTTCCGATCGTAGTCATAAATACTACCGTTGTCCCTCTTGTAAACAAATGGTAAGACTTCCTAAAGGAAAAGGAAAAATTATTGTGACTTGTCCAAGTTGTCATCAAAAATTTGAAAAGAGAACTTAATTATGTTTGGCTATGTCGTTATTAATAAACCAGAATTAAAAATTAAAGATTATGATAAATATCAAGAATATTATTGTGGTTTATGTCAATCTTTAAAACAAAATCATGGTCGCCGTGGTCAATTGACTTTAAATTATGATTTAAACTTTGTAGGAATTTTGCTTTCTAGTCTGTATGAACCGACAGATAAACAATATTTAATTCGTTGCCCATTACATCCTTTTCATAAAAAGAGTGTACGTACTAATCAATATATGGATTATGTCAGTGATATGAATATTGTTTTAACGTACTATAAATTAGAAGACGATGTTTTAGATGAAAATTCTTTAAAAAGTAAAACTTTTAAACAACTTTTAAAAAAAGAATTTAATAGAATTAAAAAGAAATATCCTGATAAAGTAGAAAAAATTAAAGAACATTTAGACCAAATTCATTATCTAGAAAAATCACATTGTTTAGATTTAGATGAAGTTGCTGGTCATTTTGGTCATATCATGGCAAGTATTTGTGTTTATCAAGAAGATGTTTTTAAAGATGATCTTTATCAAATGGGATTTTATTTAGGAAAATTTATTTATTTGATTGATGCTTTTGAAGATGTAGAAGAAGATATCAAAAAACAAACTTATAATCCTTTTAAAAATAAATTTAAAGAAGAACACTTTCAAGAATATTGTTTTAATATTTTAGAAATGATGATTTCTAGAAGCAGTTTTTATTTTGAAAAGCTTCCTTTGATTGAAAATGTTGAACTTTTACGAAATATTATCTATAGTGGTATTTGGACAAAATTTGAACTGATTAAAAAGAAAAGAATGGAGGAAAAATCATGAATCCTTATCAAATACTAGGAATTTCCCCTAGTGCCAGTGATGATGAAGTCAAAAAAGCTTATCGTACACTTTCTAAAAAATATCATCCTGACGCTAATATTGGAAACCCTCATCAAGCAGAATACACTGAAAAATTTAAAGAAGTCCAAAATGCATATAAAACTATTATGGATGAAAGAAAAAAAGGTTTTAGACAACAAAGTTATGGTAGTCAAACAACCGGCGGCTATCAGTATCATGGAAATGACCAAGAAGCTTATCAAGAAGCTAGTGGTTTTATTCAAGGTGGACGTTATCAAGAAGCTTTAAATGTTTTAAATCAAATTCAAAATAAAACAGGTATATGGTTTTATTTAGCTGCTTTAGCTGAAAATAGTTTAGGAAATAATATTCGTGCACAGGAATATGCTCAAACAGCTGTTCAAATGGAACCCATGAATATGCAATATATTTTATTATTAAATCAATTACAAGGAAATACAAGACAATATCGTCAAACCAGTCAACAATACGGTAATCCAGCAAGTATGATGAATTGTTGTTATTCGATTATGCTTTTAAATTGTATGATGTCATGTTGTTGTGGTGGAGGATATCATTACCCTATTTTATGTTGTTAGAAGGAGAAAATTATGGCAAAGGTTATTGGAATTGACTTAGGAACAACAAATAGTTGTATGGCTTTTTATGAAAATGGAAAAGCTAAAATTATTGAAAATAAAGAAAACCAAAAGACAACACCAAGTATTGTTGCTTTTGATAAAGATGGAAAGAAACTTGTTGGAGAACTGGCTAAACGTCAACAATCAATGAATCCAAAACGTACGATTTCATCTATTAAAAGAGAAATGGGACAAAATTATCATGTAGAAATTGATGGAAAACAACTTTCTCCGCAGCTTATTTCTTCAATGATCTTACAAAAATTAAAAAATGATGCCGAAGCTTACTTACAAGAAGAAGTCAACCAAGCGGTTATTACTGTTCCAGCATATTTTAATGATGCCCAAAGGCAAGCAACAAAAGATGCTGGAAAAATTGCGGGATTAGAAGTTTTAAGGATCATTAATGAACCAACCGCTGCAGCACTGGCTTATGGGCTTGAAAATGCTTATGGGCAAAAAGTGATGGTTTTTGATTTAGGTGGTGGAACTTTTGATGTTTCGATTATTGAAATTGGTAGTGGTGTAATCGAAGTTTTATCAACAGCTGGTGATAATCATTTAGGTGGAGATGATTTTAATAAAGCTATCTGTGATTTTATTTTAGAAAGCTTTTTAAAACAAGAAGGTATTGATTTAAGAAAAGATACCGTCGCTTATAGTCGCGTTTTAGAAGCCAGTGAACAAGCTAAAATCGAACTTTCAAGTCAATCAAGTACCCTCATTAATTTGCCTTTTATTTATCAAGATACAAACGGACCTAAAAACTTAGAAATCACACTTACAAGACAAAAATTCAATGAACTTACAAAAGGACTTATTGACCGTCTTGTTTTACCAATGCAAACAGCTTTAAATGATGCCAGACTTACACCACAGGATCTTAATAAAATTATCTTAGTTGGTGGATCCTCTCGTATTTTAGCGGTTCAAGAAAAAGTAAAACAAATTACGAACATGGAACCAAGTAAATCATTAAATCCAGATGAATGTGTGGCTTTGGGTGCTGCGATTCAAGCTGGAAAATTAAGTGGTGAAATGGTTTTATATGGTGAAGAGAATGATGTTCTTTTATTAGATGTCACTCCTTTAACACTTTCTATTGAAACAGTTGGTGGTGTCGCTACACCTTTAATTCCAAGAAATACAACGGTTCCAACCAGTCATAGTCAAGTCTTTACGACATCAGCCAACTTTCAAACACAAGTAGAAATCAATGTTTTACAAGGTGAAAGACCACTCGCAAAAGATAATCAATCTTTAGGAAAATTTAAACTAAAAAAAATCAAACGTGCGATGCGCGGTGTTCCACAAATCGAAGTTACTTTTGATATTGATAGTAACGGAATCGTTCATGTTTCTGCTAAAGACCTTGCCTCTGGAAACAGTCAAAGTATGACGATTGAAGGCTCTTCTAAAATGTCTGATAGTGATATTGAAGAAGCAATTAGACAAGCTAAGATGTATGAAAGCCAAGACCAAGTGACAAAAGATAATATGCTTTTAAAAAATGAAGTAGAAACTCTCATTATCAATGTTCAAAATGGTCTTGCCTCACATAAAAAAGAAATGGATAAAGCATTAAGAAAACAAATTAAAGCAGAACTTTCTTCTTTAATGAAAATGACAAGAAAATTCAATTATGAAACAGCTTCATCCAAAGAAATACAAAAAATAAAAGATTCTAAAAATCATTTAGAATCTCTAGCTCAAAATATCATCGGGAGATAAATGATCTCTCGATATTTTTTTGACAATTTCATCATGTCTTACAAATCCATATGTTGCGACAATCAAAGAGCCGCCTAAATCAAGTATTAAATCTTTCATCGTATCTTTTAATGCTTCATGCCCTTTTAAAGGAATATCATTTTTAGAAACAAGTGTTCCCTTTGTTGAAGCCATATATTGTTGAGCATTTGTATGAAAAATCCCATCACAACTATATTCTAAAATTTCCCAAAAAGCACCAACACCTAAAGAAAAAACCACTAAAAATAAGCATGTAAAATATTTATTCATATAAATAAATTTGCTTTTTTCTGCCATCATAATATGTATAAACCATAAAGCTACAAAAGATAGAATAATTCCCGAATGGAAATGTAAAAAAGAATCCCACCATGGATATTTTCCATAAAAATCAAGTCCATCTCCTAAAACTAAAGCATTAAACGCAAAAAGTGCAATCACAATATAAAGTACTAAAGGAACATTGATCTTAAACCATTTCTTTAAAAATTTAGGTGTTGCTAAAACAAGCAACATTGCACTAAACTGTAGAATACGAAAAATCATAGTTGTCACATATTTTATGTAAACATCACCAATATGATGGCGATAAGCTAAAATAAAGATTGTCCATCCCACATGATAAATCAGTAATAAAATTGTTAAAACAAATAATATTTTTTTAATAAATAATAGCCTTTTCTCTGTTAATTTCCTATTTTTCATAAAGAATATAATCCCACCCTTTCATCATCCTTTGTTCACTTTGAAAAAAATGATTGCCTACATTCTTTTCAAAGAAACATTGATTCTCTTTTTGATAAATCTCATATGTCTCTAAAGTATTTTTTAACACATTTTTCATTAAAACATTTCTCGTTTTATGTTCTTTACTTCCTAAACTCAAATATATTTTCTTATGATAAATGGGATGTTCTTTTAAATAATCCAACCATCCTTCTTTCCATAAAGAACCCGATACACTAATTGCTCCATCTAAATCTAATTCATGCATCGCATAAAGACTAAAAAGCCCTGCAAGTGAATAACCACTAATATAACATTTTAAAGAAAGATTCTTTTGTTTAATTGTTTCAATTGTATGGAATAATGCTTTTCCTGTTTTTGATTCAAAAGAAAGTTCATCTTGCCAATCATTAATTTCAATAACCTCTAAAAGATACGAACTCTTTTGAAAGTAAGTTTTTGCCTTTTCTACAAATTCATCTTGTCCTTTCATGACAAGATAAATGATGATTCCTTTTTTATTCATCATCAACCTCTACAAAGATAGGTTCATGATGAAGAGCCGGTATAATTTTTTCAAATACATCTTTCATTTTTATTTTTAAACTCCTTGTATTAATACAAGGATGACATCCTAAGTAATCATCTTCTAATAAATCTTTATCCACCAATAATTGAACATGATGTTCATGATCATTCATTAAACCTAAAACACTCACTGAACCAGGTGTAATATCTAAATATTCCAACATTTTTTCATCACTTCCAAAGGATAGACGTGAACTGTTGATTTGTTTTGAAATCACTTTTGTTTTGAATTTTTTATGTCCTTTCAACATTAGTAAATAATATTGACTTTTATTTGAATTAACTAAAAATAAATTCTTACAAATTGTTGATTTTAAGTTTTTTTCTATTTCTAAACATACTTCCATGGTATTTGCTTCTTGATGATCAAGGCGTTGATAGTCAATGTTTAATTGATCGAGTAAATCATAAACTCTTTCTTCTTTATCTATTCTTTTATCTTGTGGTCTCCCTGTTACTAATTCCATTTAATCTACCTCATTTAAATTCACTTGATCTTTGATTTCATTAAATTGAATCATTGGTAATTGATTTTCATGATGTTCCCCTATAAACTTTTCCATCCATACCATATTATACCAACGTTTAAATTTATACCCACATTGATGAAATTCTCCCACCATTTGATATCCTAAATGATGATGATAATCAATACTATTGGTATCTAAATATTCATCATTTTGAATTGGTGAAGAAATACATGCATTTAAATTCGTAATATTTTGTGCTTTTAAAGCTTTTTCCAAAGCTTGATAAAGTCTTTTCCCTACCCCACATTTTCTTAAAGTATGATCTACATAAATCGATGTTTCTACACACCAATCATAAGCCGCTCTAACATTAAAAGTACCAGCATAAGCATAGCCGACAATTTGATCATCCACCTTAGCTACTAAATATGGATATTTTTCCATGACATGTACCATTCTTTGTTGAAATTCTTCGACAGCTGGTACTTCATATTCAAAAGTAATCGCTGTCTTTTCAACATAATAACAATAGATTTCTACTAGTCTTGCAGCATCTTCTAATTTTGCATACCTGATCTCTATTTTCATAACTCATTCCCCCGTTTGTCTTATTATCTACCAAATTAAAAAAGATGTCCATAAAAATGAACACCTAAGATAAAACTTCTCGCATTTCTTTAGAATATGTAAAACCATTTCCACTAACTTCTTCTACATGAGAAACAATAATAAATGCTTTTTCATCAATTTCTTTAATTTTATCTTTTAAATCAGGAAGTTTACGATAAGGTAAAATCGTTAAAACAACTTCTGTTTCATTTCCATAAAAACCACTTTTACCATCTAATAAAGTCACACCTGCGTCCATATCATTTAAAATCATTGTTTTCATACGTTCAATTTCTTTAGACATTACAAGAACTTGGACACATCCTTTACCTGATGATAATAAATAATTCATCATATAGGCTGTAATTAAAATTGTCATGATTCCATAAATGATTTCAGGAGCACTATGGAATGAAATTTGTAGAACAAGAATTGCTGCATCAATCCCATTAACAAGCAAAGTCACAGGTATTTTAAAATATTTTTCAACAATAAGTGCTAAAATATCAAATCCTCCTGTAGATCCTCCCGCTTTTAATACAAGACCAATTCCTAGTCCTAATAAAAATCCTCCTAAAATACAAATTAATAATTGATCATTTAATAAACCATGTAAATAAGGTTGTTGATTAAAGAATTCTAATAAAATAGGAAATAAGAATGTTGAAACCAATGTTTTCATCGCAAATGCTTTTCCTAAAAAACAAAATCCAATGATAAATAAAGCAATATTAATAATTCCTACACAAAGGGAAACAGAAATTCCTGTATAAAAATGAAAAACTGTACTAATACCAGAAACCCCTCCTACCACAATGGAATTATCTAAAATCAAAGTACTAATAGCAAAAGCCATTAAAACGTTACCAATAATAATTTGAATAATTTTTTTCATATTTCTCACCTCGGGATATATCCTAACAATTTTTCTTTTTTAAGAATGTAACATATGTTACAATTTAAACAAGTAGGTGAAAAAAATGAAAATTAATGACGAACTCTTTGATTATTTTAAACAAGCTGGTACCATTAAACACTATCAAAAAAATGATATTATTTATATGCAAGATGACCATGCTGATGAATTATGTCTGGTTTTAAAAGGTCGCGTACGGGTTTACCATATTACTAAAAATGGTGATGAAATTAATTACGATGTTTTAGATAAAGGACGTATTTTTGGTGAATCTTCACTTTATGAAAATGCTTATCGCCCAACAACCGTTTCGGCTATTAATGATGTTGAAATTATTACTTGTCATCTTGAAGATCTTTATCCTTATTTATCATCTTCACTTGATCTGACGATTACTCTACTTAAGATGTTTAATGATAACTGCAATCACTTAACTCAACTTTTAAAATGGGCACAAACTTATGACCGATTTGAAAAAGTAGCTGCTTTTTTATATGAATTAAGTGCTACAAACAATATTGAAAAAAATTTACTTTTTGGAGATATTCCCTATACTCATCAAGAAATTGCGGATTCACTTGCCATTTCAAGAGTAACTGTTACAAAGGTTTTAAATCAATTTAAAGATGAGGGTTTAATTTCAATTGAATATGGTCATATCAAAGTTTTAAAACGAGATAAACTCTACGAGCAATATTTATCAACACTAGTTTAAACAAAAATAAGTTATGTTATAATAAGATATAAAGAGGAGGAATTTATAATGGAAAGTCATGTAGGATGTTATGAAACAGGTTCACTTGATTTCTTTGGACCATTATGTGTCGTTGCCTGTTATGTTGATCAAAAAGATGAAAAAGAACTGAATGAACTTGGACTAGATAAAGAAATGTCTACAAATGATATTGAAAAAATTGGTAAGATATTAAAAGATAAACTCACCTATAGTTTACTTTTGCTTGATAATAGTCATTACAATCAATATGTAAAAGAAGGTCAAAAACTTTCATGTATTAAAGCAAAACTTTATAATCAAGCGATGATCAATGTTATTCAACGTATTGAACACCCTATTTCTAAAGTAACGATTGATGCTTTTTTAGCACCTAAAAAATATTATCGTTATTTAAAAAGCAAAATCGTTGTTGTTCGTCATATTGAATTTAAAAAAGAAGAAATGTCTTTAGCGATGAAATGTGCGCATATTCTTTCTCAGTATGCTTATCTTCAATATTATCAAAACATGTGTCAATCATTAAATACAACACTTCCTCGTGGTTTTAATATTCTCGCAAATGATGCTGGAACTTCTTTAGTACAAGAACATGGAAAAGATATTTTATGGAAAATTTCTAAAACAAATTTTCCAAACTACAAACAGATCTTAGAGAGAGTTGAATAAACTCTTTTTTCTTAATAAGTAAAAAAATAAAATAATACTTTATTTTTTATATAATAAGATTATTGGAGGAAAGAGAAATGATTAAAATGATTGTCAGTGATGTTGATGGAACTTTATTATCTCATGGTTACATCAATCCTAAATGTATTGAAAGTATAAAAAAAGCACAAGCGAAAGGCATTGAATTTGTTGTGGCTTCAGGGAGAGATTATTATGGCGTGACAAGTGTTTTAGACCCTTTAGGTATAAAATGTTCGGCCATTTTAGGAAATGGTGCTCAATATTGTAATAAAGAAGGAAAAGCCATCATGGATTGTTATTTAGATAAAGAAATGCTTAAAGAAATTCTTCCTGTCTTTATTGAAAATAATACACCGTATATGATTTTTACCACAAATGGTTTTTATAGTACTTTAAAACCTGATTACGTAAGAGATCGTTTTGCTTATCGCGGTAGTGTCCGTTTTGGAAATAAAATGGAAGATTTTTTACCAGGAGGTCCAATGAGTGATTCTCCTGCCTGTCAAATTCAACAATTTGATTCGATTGATGAATTCATAAAAAAAGATTTAGACATCATCAAAGTAGAAGCTTTTTCACATGATGAATCTGAAATACAAAAGGTCCTTCCTTATTTTAAAGATATGAAAAAGATTGCGTATTTATCTTCATATCCTGATAATGTTGAAATCACAAATGAAAATGCGCAAAAAGGACTTATTTTAGAAAAAGTAATTGACCTATTAAACATCAAAAAAGAAGAAGTTATTGTTTTAGGAGATGGTATGAATGATATTACTCTCTTTGAACGTTTCCCTTATTCTTTTGCGCCAAACAACGCTGAAAAAGTTATTCAAGAAAAAGCTTATAAAGTTGTTTCAAGTTGTAAAGATGGAGCTGTTAGTGAAGCTATTGAATATGCTTTAGAAAACTTATAAAAGATTCATTTATTTTGAATCTTTTTTATTTGTTTGGAAATTTCTAAAATACTACGATAACTTTTAACATTATCACCATTATAATTTATCCCATAAAAAGTTAAATTAAAATGTTTTGCTAGTAAATAATCAACTTGACTATCCCCTATATAGATAGAGTTATTCATATCAATTAAAAAATCTTTTTTAGCTTGTTCTATCATCCCTGGTTTTGGCTTTTTACAGTGACAATGATCTTTTTCATTATGCGGACAAAAGTAGATTTTTAGAATATCTATATTTTCTTCTTTTAATTTTTTTAGAAATTTTCCTGTAAACTGTTGATAATCATTCAATGAAATAATTCCATCATTAATAAGATATTGATTTGTTATAATGATAAAATCATATCCCATCTCTTTTAATCTCTTGAGTCCTTCTATTGAACCTTCTAAAAATTCAGGTTCTTTAATTTCTCTCCATTTTTCATCTGGATAATCTTTAATAAGAGTCCCATCTCTATCCAAAAAAGCAATTTTTAAATAGGATGGCTTCATTTTAACCTTTTGATTCATACTTTACCTCCAAAGCTTTTATTTCTAAAATTTTATCATTTATTTTTACTAAAAAGAAGAAAACTCCTCAAAAAAAGACAATATATATAGGGAGGAATCTATATGAACAAAAATAGAGAAAATTTTATAAAATATTCAAATGATTTATATTTTCATCATTTGCTTGTAGAAAACGAAAGAATAAGAACTCTTATTTGTCAAGAACTCGTTTCAGACAGGAAAATTATTTCTATTAAATTAAAGAAAGCAATTGAAGAATATATTAAATATTACCAAATGTTGCCGTAAAGCTCTCGGCTTTAGCTGTGGAGATATAAGGCAACTTTTTTAAGATTTTATTAATAAATCATATCGTCAGATAACTTTTGATAGTATAATATTCCCATGAAATACAAATCGAATAATAATGTGATCTATTCCTGCAAATATCACGTTGTATTTTGTCCAAAATATTGACGTCCCGTTCTTGTAGATGGTGTGGATGATCGCTTAAAGGAGTTGATTAAAGAAAGCTGTGATCAATTGAATGTCGAAATCATTGAAATGGAAATCATGCCAGATCATGTACATTTGCTTATGGAAGTAGATCCACAATATGGTATTCACAAAGCAGTTAAAAGAATCAAAGGCTATTCTTCCAGAGTGTTGAGACAGGAATTTCCTTGGTTGAAATCAAGAATCCCAACACTTTGGACCAATAGCTATTTTGTATCTACAGTAGGTGGTGCACCCCTTTCTGTAATCAAGCAGTATATTGAAGATCAAAAAAACGTTTAAGTGATATCTATGCAATTAACAGAAACAGTCAAGCTTTATCCAAACAAATATCAGACAGAATTGATCAAGGCAACGATGTCGGAATATATTTCTACAGTCAATAAGCTTGTTTTTGATGCGATCAATGGAAGAGCTATTACAAAGATGACAACGGCAGATGTAAAGGTGAATCTTCCAAGTGCCTTATGTAATCAATGCATTCGAGACGCCAAGTCCATCATAAGAAAATATAATAAGGCTTTAAGAAATTCAAATACTAAAGTAAAACTTCCTGTTTTGAAAAAAATGTGCTGTTATATCAACAATCAAAATTTTAGAATCAGTGATGACTGTATAAGCTTTCCAG